>Ga0334883_1000170_pt1 | contig 121791 bp, 128 predicted proteins | sample GraSluR1_MG_6_FD_207230 | JGI IMG/M metagenome (GOLD analysis project Ga0334883, IMG submission 207230) | Sludge microbial communities from methane-producing bioreactor in Wageningen University, Netherlands - Granular Sludge_09_05-R1 | ecosystem: Engineered > Bioreactor > Anaerobic >... | reverse complement strand
TTTCTGCTCAATATTAGACTTAACCAAAACCATAAAAAACACCCTAAAAAATAAACACACTATTAAATAAATATAGTAAAACCTAATATATAAAATTAACCCAAAATAAGAATTATGGCCAAGACTCGTGATTAATAAACTTGAAAGACAATATATAGAAAAAAGAAGATTATCTTTATTACAGTTTATAGGATGCATAATTGTCGCATTTTCTTTATCTTATATTGGAAATATTATAGGTGTTGCAATAACTTCATTAATTGGTAACTTTTTAAGTTCCCCTATTGTAAATCCCGTTTCAGAGATGGTTGGATCTGTAGATATTTGGACTACATTTCTTGTTATAGTTATTTTAGCCCCAATTTTTGAAGAATTATTTTTTAGGAAATTTTTAATTGATAGAACAATTAAATATGGTGGATGGGCTTCTGTAGTAATTTCTGCTACACTTTTTGCTTTTTTCCATGGAAATCTTAATCAATTTTTTTATACATTTTTATTAGGTGCATTTTTTGCATATGTTTATGTAAAAACAGGTAATATAAAATATACAATAGCTTTACATGGGTTAATCAATTTTTCAGGATCTATTGTCAGTATGTTTCTAATTTCATTATTAGAATCTTCTATTCCAGTAGACATTTCTAATTTAACTAATGCACAAATAATGGCTAATATTAGTGATTATACACCTTATATAGCTATTTTATTTATTTCTATTTTAATATTACTTGTAATTGTTTTAGGGATTATTTTAATTCTATTAAATTATAATAAAATAAATTTACCAGTAGGTGAAGTTACATTAAAAAAATCATCTATATTTTTAAACTTTGGTATGATTTGTTTTTTAATATTTTATATTTTTGTAATAATTAGTTCTATTTTTGTATAAAAAGGTGTAATTGTGAATAAAGACTTGTATCTTGAAGATCAAAAAGAAGGAGGAAAATTTTTCTCTAAAATAGGTTTTACTTTTATAGTAATTACATTTGCAACAATTGTTTTTCAAGTAATTTTAATGTCTTTAATGGAATTGTTTTCTATTGATATGGTTAGTACGAATGGTGATATTATTGTAGGATTAAGTGTTAGTGTAGTTCAAATTATTTTTTTTATTTTGCTTATGAAAAATAATGAAAGTTTTCATATCGAAAAAAATAAGATGAGTATACTCGCATTTATTGGATGTATTTTTGTTTCTTTTGCATTAGTGTTTATTGGAGATTTAATTGGAACATTATTAACTGATTTTATTGGTAATTCTTTAAATTCTCCTGTTACGAATCCTGTCTCAGAAATGATTGAAGAATCTGATATATGGTCTAATGTATTACTTATTGTTATATTTGCTCCGGTTTTTGAGGAATTATTATTTAGGAAACTTTTAATTGATAAAACCATGAAGTATGGTGGATTTGTTTCTATAATATTTTCAGCTACTTTGTTTGGCTTTTTTCATGGAAATTTTACTCAATTTTTCTATGCATTTTTATTAGGTGGGTTTTTTGCATTAATTTATGTTAAAACAGGATATATATGGTATACTATTATTTTACATGGGATAATTAACTTTTTTGGATCAATTTTAAGTGGAATGTTAAATTCATTTTTTGAGACAAATATGTCACAAGATTTAACAAATACAACAATAAATCAAATAATGTTAAATATAAATGATTATTTAGGATATTTTATATCTATAGCTATCAATATTTTCTTTTATTTAATGATTATAATAGGAGTAATACTTATTTTATATTATTTTAGGAAAATAAAGTTACCTGAAGGAGATATTAAATTAAAAAAATCATTATTATTCCTTAATCCTGGGATGATTTGCTTTTTATTATTGTATTTATTTGTAATGGTACTTTCTATTTTTTCATGAGAAACATTTTTATATTTTAATAATGGAATTAAAAATATGTATATAGTATTTGAAGGAATTGATGGAGCTGGAAAAACTACTCAAATTCAAATTTTAAAAGAATGGTTGATAGAATCAGGTTTTGAAGTAGAAACAATAGTAGAACCAACAGAAGGGGATGTTGGAAAATTAATTCGTAAAATTTTACAAGATAAAAAAGCTTCTTCTGATAAGGTTTTAAAGAAATTAGGTTTACTATTTGCAGCAGATAGATTAGAGTTATTAGATAAAATTTCTAATTTTGAATATTCTAATAAAATAGTTATAAGTGATAGATCATTTTATTCTAGCTTAGTATATCAAAAACCTCAAGAATGGATTCGTGAAATTAATAAATTTGCAAAAGTTCCTGATTTGGTTTTATTATTGGATTTAGATGTTAAAAAAAGTGTTGCACGTAGTAATCAAAGTGATGAATTTGAAAATGAAGAATTTTTAAAGGAAGTTAGGGAAAAATATTTAGAAATAGCTAGTAAAAATTTGAATTTCAAAGTGATTAATGCAAATAATGAAAAAAATAAAGTTTCATCAGATATTAAGAAAAGTGTAGCTTCATTGATTGGAGCATGCCCTAATCAAATAATATGATTATTCTAATTCTTTCAATCTTTCTTCAATAGCTTTAACAATATATTTATGAGCTTTTTTTAATTCCTCTTCACTACCTATTAATTTAGGTCCATATTCTGTATGCTCTAATTTCACATCAAAGTTATCAATTGTATGAGCAAGCATTTGTTCTCCAACACCATTAGGTATTTTAAGTTCATAATCCATTTAATCATCCTCCATAAATTCTCTAACAGGTTTCAAATAATTAATTAAAAAGTCACTAACTCCAGATTTTAAATCCATAGGGTGTAATTCTTCTTTAGAGTACATATCAATTAATTCATCTTCATTTAAAGTTAAATCTCCACCAAATTTTTCAGGTCTTTTAATAGTAAATTTTTCTTGATTAGTGAAGATAAAATATTTAGCTATTTCAATAATCGGATTTCCATCTAACTCTCCAATAGGACAATAGCTTTTATTAATCTTATTTTTAATTTCTTTTTCATTATCATCTACAGCTATGAAGTTTCCTTTACTTGATGACATTTTTTCATCACCATCAAGACCATGTAAAAGAGGAGTATGAATACATACTGGAATATTATCACCAATTTTGTCTATATTTTCTCTTGCAAGCATTTGGATTTTTCTCTGTTCCATACCACCAAGAGCAATATCTACATCTAATGCAACCATATCTGCAACTTGCATTAAAGGATAAATAACATTAGCTACTTTTGGATTATCTGAATTTCTACTAACTTGATCCATACTCCTTTTTGCTCTTGACAAAGTAGTTAAGGTAGCTAATTTATAAACATTTTCTGTGTATTCTTCTTTTGTTTGAAATGTTGATCCTAAAACAAATTCAGTATCATCTGTTAAACCTAAAGCCCTAAAACACATTTCATTATATTTTGCTATTTCAGCTATTTCTTCTACACTGCCTTTACCATTTAAAAATGCATGATAATCAGCTAAAAGTATTTTAATTTTAAAACCAATATTTTGAAGAGATTTTAATTTTGCTATTGTGATTGCATGACCTAAATGAATCTTACCTGAAGGTTCATAACCTGTATAAGCTATGGGTTGTTTTTTTTCTAATTTAGAATTCAATTCATCATTACTAATAACTTCAAGGGTTCCTTTTTCAATTATCTTTATTTTTTCTTCAATATTCATCATATCACATATTTAAAATAACAATAATTTCAATTATATTTAAAAAGAGTTTTTTATAATTGTATACTTATTTTTAAACTAAATAAATTTGATTTTCAATTTTTATAATAGCTACTTCGTCATTAATGTTAAATGACTTTAAATCATCTGTAATTTCTAAATCCACTACTTCATAATTATCTGGATCTAAGATTTGGATTTTTTTAGGACTTTTAGAAATAATATTAGTTTTTTCTATTTCTTCTTCTTTTCCAACAATAGCTATATTATTATAATCTTTAAAAGAAATAGTAAATAATATATTTAATTTTAAATCATTGCATTGAATTTTAGAACTTCCAATAGACTTAATTTGAGCTATTTTATCTTCAAATTTAATAAAATCATTAACTTTGAATTTTGGAATTCTAAAAGATATCCATATTCTGTAAAGTCCTTTTCCAGTAGATTTATCTTCACTTATAAGTCTTGGTGATTCTTTTATTACTCCTCCAAAGTGTTCTTGTAATTGTTTAACTATTTTTTTACCAGATTTATAAGAACCTATGTAATAATCATGTCCTTCTTTAGGTTTAGCTATTTGAACAAGGTAAGCTAATTTATCTTTTTGAAATAAATTATTCAATGTTTTTAAAACAATCTCATCAGCATCATTTAATTCATCTTCAGTTAATTCTCTCTCATCTGCTCTAAGTTGTATTACAACTTCATAATAACCAGAATTTTGTTTGCTACAAGTGGGACAAACTGTTTTATTGATTTTTACAATAGTATCATAATCTTCTTGAAGATTATTATCATAAACAGTAGCTTCAATATTAATATTACACTCAGCTATTGAACCACGCATCTTTATAATTTCAAGATCAATGATTTCATTTTCAACTAAATCATCAATTTTTATATTATCTTCTAAAGCACGATAAATTATTTCTTCTAAAGGAATGTTAATATCTTTCCATTTACCTTCTTCTAGCTTACCATTACAATGACTACAGATATTAACTTCGATTTTCTCTGGAATATTTAACATGTGGAAATCTTTTAAAAAACAATCAATACAAATATTTTCAATTAATTTATCGGTATCATTTCCACATTCTAAACAAAACATATTATCTCTTAAGATTATAATTGTTTTAATGGAGCTTTAGCACCACATGCTTCGCATTTTAATAAAAATATTCTACCTTCTCTTATAATTTTGGTATCAGGCCTATTACATTCTTGGCAAATAACATATTTTTCAACATATTCTTCTAATCTTTCATTGATTAAATAATGTGTGAATTTCCCTTGTAAAATAGCTCTTCCACCTTCTAAATTTCCAGCTGTACCCAATTCTCTTAATAAGAATTTTAAAACATGTTGCGGGTCTCTACCTAATCTTTCAGCAACTTCTTTGAAGTTTTTTATAAATGTTCTGTTTCCTTGGATATCTGAATAAGCTTTAGGAATTTTAAACCTTTTGTGTTCAAATACTTCAGGAGGTAACTGGTCTATAGCTCTGCTTAATAAATCTTCATAATTATCCATATTATCTCTCCGTTATTAATAAATTAAAAAAATTATATTTTACTTAAAATTTTATAAATCAATAATATATAAATTATATTTTTACTTATTTATTAACTTATGTAAAATAAAAAATTATATTAAATTTTATAAAAAGGTTTTTTTAAGCCTTTTTAAGATAACCATTAGTTGGTTCGTAGATTACTCCTTTATTTTTTAAGTTTTTAATTATTGCTTCTACCTTTTCTTCACTAACATCATATTTATCCATCATGTTAGAAGTTAAAACATTAATAGGAGCTTGTCCTGCATATTCTTCTGACAATTCTTCAATTTCATCAATTACTCTTTGAAGTTTATCTCTATCGGACTTTGGAGTTCTTCCTTCTACTTTATCAATATCGATTTCACCAGTTTCTGGATCAATACCAACTTCTTTTAAACATGCAAGTTGTAATCTAACAGCTCGTTCAGCATCTTCTTTTTCAACAAAATCTTTAAGTTTTAGCTTTGCACTAGCTTCTGCTAATCGAATAATAGCTTCTAATTGTCTTGCAGTAATTGGAACAGGTGAATCTTCTTCAGGTGAACTATTACGAGTACTAACATAAAATTCTTTTAAAATTGTAATAGCTTCATCTGAAAGTTTAGGATTAATATTTTTACGTGCATAAGCTATATATTTTCTAAGTAAGTCAGATTCAATCTCATAATTAATAGAATCTTCTTGATGTATTTTTAATATGTGTTGTGCAAGTTCTGAATCATTTTTAACATTTGGTTTATCTTCAACAACAAATGTTAAATCAAAACGAGATAAAATAGGTGAAGGTAAATCAATTTGTTCTGCAAGTAATTTGAATCTATCAAATCTTCCAAATTTAGGATTTGCTGCAGCGAGAACAGAACATCTAGAATTTAAAGTAGCCATGATTCCTGCTTTAGCTATACTAACAGTTTGTTGTTCCAATGCTTCGTGAAGTGCAGATCTATCTTCTGATCGCATTTTATCCAACTCGTCAACACAAACATTTCCTTGATCTCCAAGTACTAATGCACCTGCTTCTAAAGACCATCCTCCTAATTCATCACGAACTGCTGCTGCTGTTAAACCAGCACCAGTTGTACCTTTACCACTTGTATAAATACTTCTTGGTGCAAGTTTAGAAACATATTTAAGCATTTGAGATTTACCAATACCTGGATCTCCTACAATTAAAATATGTATATCTCCTCTAAGTCTAGTTTCATCTTCCAATTCTTTAGCAGAACCACCAAATAATTGTAATGCAATAGCTTCTTTAACATCCCTATATCCTTTTATAGAAGGTGCAGTTGATTTAATAATTTTTTCATGAATATTTGGGTCACTTGCAAGTTCTAAAATCTTTTCTTCATCTTCTTCACTAATTTGGAGTTCCTCAAATTCTTGTTCTAATGGTTCAATATGATTTACATAGATATAATTTTTAAATTTACCACTTCTTTCTTCTCTAAAAGTTTTTAAAGTTCCTGTTATTCTTACTTTATCTCCAGGATTAAGATTATCAACTAAATCATCTTCTAAAACCATTAATATTTGTTTAGGTTCAGTTCCACCTGATAAATTTTCAAGAGGTTCTTGCATTCTTGCAGTTTGTGTATCTACATATTTAGATTCTTCTTGTAGTAATCTAAAAGATCGCCCCCCACATTCACTGCAAAGTGATGGTTCAACTATACGATTATCAGTTCTTTGTTCTACTTCATGCAGTCTCATACATCCTCTACATTCAAAAACACCTGTTTCAATTCTTGGGCGTATTTCATCTGTTTTTCTAACAATTCCATCGCATGATACAAATTTACCAATGTATTTACTTAGTAAATACTTTAATTGAATATGATTTGAAAGATTTTCTATTCTAATATTAATTTCAGCATCTTTCATCAATGGATCTACATTTTTAACTGCATTCTCAGAGGATTCTAATATTTCTTCTGGTTTTTCAATTAATAAATCAGCTAAATCAGGATCAAATATCTCTAAATTATTATAGTCAATATTCAATGATCTTTCATCAGGATATTTTTCTAAAATGTTAAATACATCATCTTTATAAGATGTAGAGAAAAATTCTTCGAATTTATTAATCGATGATTGGGATTTGGTACTACTATTCATTAGCTAAATATTATGTTTTTATATATTTAAAAATTTTTTCATAGGAAAATTTTAATTAAACTTATAAATGGTTAAATTAGGAATTGATAAAAATAAAAGATAAAATTAGTTTTAATTCAATATTATTTGGATTGATTATAAGTATAGCTATTGATATTTCGTGAATTTATTTTTTTACATCTATTCTCTTTGGAAGAATTTTTTAGGCTTAATTAACTAAATGTAAATTATTTAATTACATAAAAGATGGAATTAGTGGGGGAATTGTTTCTTCTGTATTAATAATATTCCATATATCAATTACTTTAATTAATTTTAATTAATTTATTTTTTATGATGATACTATGCTTTATTTTATAATATATCAAATAACTTTAGAGATAATACTTATATATATGTGGATAAATAAATTATAAAAATTTAGATTGAATTTTTGATAACAAATTTTAAATAGCTATTATTAGATTGAATTTTTGATAACAAATTTTAAATATCTATTTTAATTAAATTAATTTTAAGAATAAAAAATTTCTATTTTTTTTAATGAATATTATAAATGAGGTATTAAATGGTTTTATCTGAGTTATTAGCTCCTGCTGGTTCGTATGATGTTTTTAAAGTTGCAGTTAATGCTGGTGCTGATGCAGTGTATTTGGCAGGACAACGTTTTGGTGCTAGAGCATATGCTCAAAATTTTACTTTAGATGAAATTGAAAAAGGGGTTCAATATGCTCATTTAAATAATGTTAAAGTTTATGTTACAATTAATACATTAATAAATGAATTTGAGATTGTTGATGCTTTAAAATACATTTTTAAATTATATAAATTTGGTGTTGATGCTGTAATTATACAAGATTTTGGTATTTTATTATTAATTAATTCTTTATTTCCTGATTTAGCTATTCATGCTTCAACTCAAATGACACTTAATAATTATGAAAGTATAGTATGGGCTTATAAAAATGGAATATCTAGGGTAATTTTTCCAAGAGAGATTAGTGTAAATGAAATTTCCAGTATTAATTCTAGATTAAAAGAAAATAATATGGATTTAGAATTAGAAGTTTTTGGTCATGGTGCTTTGTGTTACTCTATATCTGGTAATTGTTATATTTCTTCATTGAATAGTGGTCGTAGTGGTAATAGGGGAGCTTGTGCTCAACCATGCAGGAGGGAATATAAATTAAAATATAAAGGGTATAATATTGGAAATGGATATTTACTTTCAACGCATGATTTAAATACTGCTGATTATTTAGATGTTTTAGATAAATCTGGTATAAATTCTCTTAAATTAGAAGGAAGAATGAAATCTGAAGATTATATTGGAACAATTGTTAATTCTTATAGGAATATTTTAGATTATAATGATGAAGAATCAAAAAATAATTTAAATCTTGTTTTTAATCGTAAATTCACAAAAGGTTATATTTTAAACAATAAACCTGGAAATGTTATGGGTCGAAAAAGTTCAGGTCATGAAGGAATTTATATTGGGGATATAGTTGATGTTAATGATGAAGAGATTACTGTAGCTAAAAATCAAGATATTAATTTAAAAACAGGTGATGGAATAGCTTTTAAATATAAAAATAAAATTAAAGGTATTTATATTGATAATATTATTAGTCAAAGCAAAGATAAAATTGTTCTAACAACAACTCGTAATGTTAGAGCAGGAGATAAAGTTCTTTTAAGCTATTCTAATAAAATGCACAAAAAACTTAAACAATTTAGAAATGATAATATACAGCCTAAAATTCCAATTTCTTTTGATATTTCTTTTGATAAATCTGGATTTATGGTGGTTTATTATAATTTTAAATTAAAAGAGACTAAATTAAATTCAAAATATGTATCGAAAATACCTATTCAAAAAGCTATTAATAAACCAATTACTTGTGAGTTTATTAAAAAACAATTGTATAAAACTGGTGGAACTCCATTTTTTATAGAAGAGATTTCTATCAATAATCTTCCAGAAAATTCATTTTTGTCTTTAGGGGATTTAAATAAAATACGCCGTGAAATTTTAAATAGAGCTAGTGAAATTCTATTAAACTATTATAAACCTAATAAAAAACAAGTTAATGAATATAATAATAAATTAAATAGATTTATTAAAGAGTATGATAATAATTTTAATGAAGTTTCTAAAAAAAAGATAGGAGTATGTGTTTTTGTTGATAATTTAGATCTTTTAAAGATTGCATCTACTTTTCCTGTAAAAAAGATTTATTTTGACCCTTCTTATTTGTATAATAATTCTGATGATTACTTTAAAAACATAAAAGATTTGATTTTAGAAGCATCAGAAAATATTTCAGGAATTGATTTAGTTTGGGTTTTACCTTCTTTTATATCATCTGAAGAGATTATTAAATGTAGGGAAATTTATAATGATTTCCTAAATGAAGGCATTACTATTTCTATTATGAGTGATATTCCTGGGCTTAATGAAATATTTGATTGTCAGATATATGGAAATCATAATCTAAATGTATGGAATAGCTATTCAGTTCAAAACTTAGAAAATTCAGGTTTTAATAGTCTTATTTTATCTTCAGAACTATCAAAGGATGAAAATAAACAACTGATTCTAAAAAAAAATAATTCTAATTTAGATTTAGAGTTAATTACACATGGTAATATAGAAGTGATTACTAGTTTCGATGATTTTTCTAATTTAAATGGTGGAAAAGATTTTATTATTAATAATAATTCTGATTATGCAATCTTAGAAGATAAAAAAAGAAAAAAATTCAGATATAAAGTTTTATTTGACTATAATAGAAAAAGCCATATTTTAAATAAAGATTGTTTGTGTTTAATAGATGAACTTAAAGAGCTTAAGGATATGGGTATTGATTCTATTGTGTTAGATTGCAGATTCTCTAATGAAAAATATTTATCTAAAATAATATCATTTTATATTCAAGGTTTGAAAAGTAATGATAAAAAATATTTAAATTCTCTTAAGGAGGAGATATATTCTTCTTCACATTCTTATATTAATAAAGGTAACTTTATTGAGGGTAGGCTCCATGAAAAAGAGGATTAATTTTTAATAGATAATATTATATATTAAAATTTAGAAAATGATTATATTAACTATTAATATTAAATGATTAACATGAAAAAATCAAGATTAAATTTATTTAAATCCACTTCAATGCTTATTTCAATTGCAGGGATTCTTATGATAATCTCAACAATTATCATTGTTGCATATATTGGATTCAGTATTACATCATCTGGAATAACAAATGAAATATCTTCAGGAACACAGTATGATGACTTAGCTGAATTAAAATCTTCATACGCTTCTCTTGAAACTAATTTAGATAATATGAAAGAATCTGTACATGGAAGTAACTCTCGTGATCAGATTAATGAATATAATGATGCGAGATTACAATTAACTAGGGCAAAAACAGCTATTGATAATGCTCAAAGTGCATTGGATTCTGGAAAATCTTCTGTGGAAGTAGATAATAGAATTAATTTTGCAAAAGAAAAATTAGATATAGCTTATCAAGCATACAATCAATTATGATTGTTTTTTAAATCCTAATCCTATGATATAAATTTCAGCACTTTTTTTACGTGAGGATGGGGGTTTTGTTGTTTTTAAAACCCTAAATTTCTTTTTTAATTTATCTAAAATGGCTTTATATTCTTTTCCTTGAAATGCTTTTATAACTAAATTACCTTTAGGCTCTAAAATATTATCAGCTATTGTTATAATACTGTCAATCAAATCATAAGAATTTAATTGGTCTATATTTTTAATTCCAGTAAGTGAAGGTGATGCATCTGAAATTAAAACCTTTGTTTTTCCATTTATTTTCTCAATAATTTGATTTTGAACCTCTTCAATTGTAAAATCTCCCCTAATAGAGTAAAAATTTTCCTCTTCAAATGGTTTTATTCTATTTAAATCAACTCCAACTACTAATCCTTCTTCACCAACTTTTTCAAGAGCTATCTGAGACCATCCTCCAGGACTAGCACCTAAATCTACAACAGTGTTTCCTTGTTTTATGATTTTGAATTTTTTATCTAATTGTTTTAATTTATAAGATGCTCGTGATCTATATTCTTCAGACTTTGCTTTCTTATAATAAGGATCGTTTTTTTTCTCTTGTTGCCATCTACTTCCCATAATTTTCACTCATTTTTTAAACTGATCCAGATTTAATGCTGAACAAGTTGATTCTCCTAATTTTATTGGTTTAACTTCAACTTCTCCATTATCTAATTCAAGTAACATAACAGTTGGATCTGCAAGTTTTGGAGAAGTTGGGCTTCCTGGATTTAAAAGTAAAACATCTTCATATTCTTCAATCTTTGCTTGATGAGTATGACCGGTTACTAATATTTTAACACCTAATTCTTTTGCTATATAGTAAAGTTGCTGGTTATCTCCTCTAGGATAAACTTCTCCATGAGATAAACCAATTTTTATGCCTTCTTTCTCAATAATTTGTGTTTTAGGTAGGTCTAATCCATTAAAACGATCCATATTTCCTTGAACTGCTATTACTGGAGCTATTTTTTCAAGGTCTTCAATAACAATTTCTGATGTAAGATCTCCTGCATGTAAAATTAAGTCAACACCTTTAAAAGCTATTTTGATTTTAGTCATTAACTCTTCTGAATGTTCATTTAAATGTGTGTCTGATACTAATCCAATAATCATTTTATCACTTTGATAATATCTTTATTTATAGTATTATATTAATTCTTCATTAAATATTTTCAATATTTTGAATTTAAATCAATAAAAAAGGTTATATGTTTATAAAATCATATCTTTACATTCCAATATAGTTATATAGAGGAGAAATAATAATGGGTAAAGTTAAAAAAAATGAAATATTAGGGATACTTGACGGATATGACAAAGAAAACATAACAATAGCTACTTTAGGTAGCCATACATCTTTGCATATTTTAAAAGGAGCTAAAGAAGAAGGATTCAGAACAGCTATTGTTTGTGAAAAGGGAAGAGAAATTCCTTATCAAAGATTCGATGTTGCTGATGAATATATTATGGTTGATAAATTTCCAGATATTGTAAATGGGGATGTACAAGAGAAACTTAAATCTATGAATGCTATTGTTGTACCACATGGTTCTTTTGTTGCATATGCTGGTTTAGACAGAGTTGAAGACGATTTTGTTGTACCTATGTTTGGAAATAGAGATATCTTAAGATGGGAAGCAGAAAGAGATTTAGAAAGGAAATTATTAGTTGAAGGTGATGTTAGAATACCTTACAAATATAATGATCCTTCTGAAATTGATCGAGCGGTTATGGTTAAATTTCCTGGTGCAAGAGGTGGAAGGGGATACTTTGTTGCATCATCTAATGAGGAATTCAATGAAAAGATTAAAATAATGAAAGACAGAGGATGGCTTGAAGATAAAGATGTTGAAAATGCACATATTGAAGAATATGTAGCTGGATGTAATTATTGTATACATTATTTCTATTCTGCATTAAATGATGAAGTAGAAGTTATGGGTATGGATAGCAGATATGAATCTAGTATTGATGGATTTGTTAGAATGCCTGCAAAAGATCAATTAGATATTTCTATGAGTCCATCTTATGTTGTAACTGGTAATCATCCTGCAGTAATAAGGGAATCCTTACTAACACAGGTTTTTGATATTGGGGATAAGTTAGTTGAAAGTGCTAAAAAATTAGTAAGTCCTGGTATGAATGGTCCATTTTGTATGCAAACTCTTGTCAATGATGATTTGGAAGTTATTTGTTTTGAAATAAGTGCTCGTAGTGATGGTGGAACAAATACATTTATGGGAGGATCACCTTATAGTCATATCAAATATGGTGAACCTATGAGTATGGGTCGTAGAGTTGCACGTGAAATAAAAACAGCTATAAAAGAAGGAGGATTAGAAAAAATTATAACATAATTTTTTCTTTTTAATTTCTTTTTGCTAAAGCACCACCCACAGCTCCAGTAATTCCCATTACTATTGCATAATAAATTATATTTCCGATTACAGAAATTAAACTATAAACTCCAGAGATTGTAAATCCTACTAAACCACCAAACATTCCAAATAATGATCCCCCGAAAGTAGCCACTAAAATAAATAAAACTGCACTAACAATTGTTCCAAGAGATCCTGCAACAGCAGCATTTAACATTCCACCAAATAATCCTTCTTTGGCTATGTAACCTACTATAAAACCAACTGCAAGCAATCCTATAAATTCATAATTTCCAAAAAAAGATTTTACAATAACTGCGAGTATAAACCCAATTATAACTGGTATTGTTTTAACCATCTAATCACCTTAATAATTATATTGTAGATATTTCAATATATATTTATTCATTTAATTTATCTTTAATTTTATCTATCACTGCTCTCTGCATTCTTTTTGTAAATTCACTTTTATCGTTTTCTGATAAGACATCAAAATAACCTTGTGAAACTAAATTAAATGCGAAAGGACTTGGAATATCTGTATTGATTATTTTTATTTCCATTTCTCCACTTTCTATCCATTTTAAAACTTTTATTGCATTTTCAATATCCATATGATCTTCTATAACTTCTCTTTGAGCCTCTTTTAATATTGAAAAATTTTCATCCATCTCTTGAATAAATTTAAGTAAAATTTTTCCCCTTACTTGTTGACGGCCAACAGATTTAGATTCTCCTTTATATTTTCGTAGAGTCATTAAAGATCTTCCAGCACAATGTCTAAAACGACTTGCTAATGTTTCTGTTTTATTTAATGACTGAATTAAAATATTCTTAAAGTTTTCACTTCTTAGTTCTCTAAATCCTTCTAATGCTCCAATTTTACCTTCTGAACTTAAATAAAATCCATTATCTGTTACAGTAATAGTAACATTAATATTATATCTTCTAGCTATTATAAAAGCAAGAGCACGTGAGATTGCATCATTCACTTTTCTTCCGAATAATAGATGGAATACTGCAAAACGTCTATCTCCAAATCCTTTATAATATTCAATTAACAATCTACGATTACTTGGGATTTTACCATAATAAAATTGTTCACTAAAATATTCATAAATAGAATTAGCTGCAAAATCGTCTACATATAAATATTCATGAATAAACTCTAAAATTTCCTCTTTACTTCTTCCATATTGGAATTTACTGTTCATAAAATCTCTAAATCTCTGGATATCTAATGCAAGATCAAAGGACAATGGTAGTTGTTGTGAAAACCATGATGGTATAGTTGGGGGTCCATTAGCTGGTGAAACGTTTATTGTCATACCTTTTCCATAATTAAAACGAAAGACATTTCCTCCTAATACAAATGTATCTCCTTTTTTGAGGCGTTCCATAAATTCTTCTTCAATTTTTCCAACAGTTTCACCATCACATTTAACAAGAACTCCAGAACTATCTGGAATTGTACCAATATTTGTTGAATACAACATTCGAGCTAATTTTCCTCTTTTTCCAAAAGTTTTCTCTTTATAATCAATCCATATTTTTGGATAAACATACCTTTCTTCTAATTCACCATATTCTCCAGCTAAATAGCTTAATATATCTTCATAATCATCTTTTTCTAAATTTTTGTAACAATAGCTCTTTTTAATAACATCATATGCATATTCAATATCCCATGGATTTTCAATTGACATTCCATAAATGTGTTGTGATAGGACATCTAAACAATTTTCAGGAATTCTAATTTTATCAATTTTACCTTCTTTAGCATCTTTTAAAAGTACAGAACATTCAACTAAATCGTCACGATCTGTTACAACAATTCGTCCTTTTGATTTTTCATGTAACTGATGTCCACTTCTTCCAATTCTCTGTAAAGCCCTTGCAACAGATTTAGGGGAATTAATAAGAATAACAAGATCTATATATCCTATGTCTATTCCAAGTTCTAGTGAAGTTGAGGATATGACAGTTTTTAATTCGCCTTTTTTTAATTTGTTTTCTGTTTCTAATCTAACATCTTTTGATAAAGATGAGTGATGAGCCATTATGTTTTCATTGTTGTAATTTTCAGGATACATTTTTTTAAGATTGTATACAAATCTTTCAGTTCCACTTCGAGTATTTGTAAAAATAAGTGTTGTTTTATGTTCTTGTATCAAATCATCAACTAAATCATACATTCCAAGATGAGTATCTTCACTATCTGCAAGTACAATGTCACTTACAGGGGATATTACTTCAATATCTAATTCTTTAAGATAATTAACATCTACTATTAAACAATCTCTTTGAACTCCATATTCAAAACCAACTAAAAAACTAGCTATTTCTTCAAGAGGATTTACAGTTGCAGATAACCCAATTCTAGTAAAATTTCCAATTAAATGCTGTAATCGTTCTAAAGATAAACTTAAATGTACTCCTCTTTTATTTTCTGCTAAAGAATGTATTTCATCAATAATAACATATTTAACATTGGATAGTTTTTCTCTAAATTTTGGTGCAACAAGTAATATAGATAGTGTCTCAGGAGTTGTGATTAAAATATGTGGTGGTGTTTTTAACATCTTATTTCTTTGATATTGACTTGTATCACCTGTTCTAACAGCTTTTCTAATATTTAATTTTTTTCCAGCTATTTCTTCAATACCATTAAATGGTTCATCTAAATTTTTTTCAATATCATTATCTAATGCTTTTAAAGGAGAAATATAGATACAATAAACCTTATCTTCTAATTTTCCTTTCTCTTCTAATGTAGTAAGATAACTTAAAACAGATAAAAATGCAGTTAATGTTTTTCCAGATCCTGTTGGTGATGAAACTAATGTATTATTTCCTTTACTTATATCAACTAATGATTTTTTCTGTGATGGTGTAAAATCATCAAAAGTTTCATCAAACCATTTTCTAACCCATGGATGGAGTGTTTTATAAATTTCTTCTTTAGAATATTCATTATCTTGTGTTTTTATCATCTTATCTTAAAAAAAATTATTTATATTTTTCATGAAATTTTTTTAAGTTTGTTTTATATTTTTCAGAGATGTCATACTGTCTAATATTCTGTATAGCACCTTATAAAGCAATTGACTTAGAAAAACATGCTGAATCATCAATTTATTTAATTTTTAACCAAGTTTCTTTAGAACCTATCTCTTCTAACTGTTCTTTATTAAAAATTCCAATTTCATTTAATAGTTTGGCCAATATTAGGTAATTTAGATAATTTTCCCATTTAAAATCACTCATAATCTTTAAATGACTTCTCGTTTTTGTTGTTTTTAGCAATTTCTTCTGTTTCTTTTGATTTATTTTTTAAATTTTCAATTATTTCTTTTTTAACTGTAACTTTTTCTTTTATGTTTAAATTTTCATCATCTTTAAATAACTCAGCTATTCCTCCAATTGAACCTAAGATACCGGACATTTCTGAGGGTAAGAATATTTTTGTAGAATTACCATCAGCTATTTTTTCAAGTGATTCTAAATATTTAATAGCTAATAAATCATTTGTTGGGTTTCCTTCATGAATTGCATTGTAAATATTTAAAATAGCTTTAGCTTCACCTTCTGCAATAGCTATTTCTTGATATTGATCGGCATCAGCTACTCTTTTAATAGCTTCTGCTTCACCTTCTGCTTCTAAAATTACAGAGTCTTTATTACCTTCAGCTACCTTTTTTATTGCTTCTGCTTTACCTTCAGCATCTAAAATAGCTGATTGTTTATCACCTTCAGCCTTTTTAATCTCGGATTGTTTATATCCTTCTGCTTCAAGAATAGATGCTCTTTTCATTCTTTCAGCTTTCATCTGTTTACTCATTGCATCTACAATATCTGTAGGAGGTTCAATTCTTTGAATTTCAACTCTCACTACACGTGTTCCCCATTTATCAGTTGCATCATCTAAAACTTCTCTAAGCTGTGTATTAATCATTTCTCTTGAGGTTAATGTTTCATCAAGTTCTAAATCACCAATAATATTTCTTAAATTTGTTTGTGCAAGTTTTGTAATAGCTTGATAAAAATTTACAACATTATAAACTGCATTAAAAGGATCTGTTACTTCATAGAAAATAACACAGTCAACAACTACAACAGTATTATCTTTTGTAATAACTTCCTGTGGTGGAACATCAACAACTTCTTCACGAAGGTCTACTTTTGTAATATTTTCAATAAAAGGGATTACGAAAACTAAACCACTTTCAACTGTTCTTTGGTATTTACCAAATCTTTCTACAACGCCTTTTTCATAAGGCCTTAAAATTTTTATAGATGTAAATGCTATAACTGCAATTATGACGATTATAATTAAAATTAATAAAAAATCCATTTTTTCACCTTTTTAATAATATATTTTTTCTTCCATATATTTTTAGAAATAATTTAAAAAATCTTAATTTCATTGTTTTTTAACAATTAGTTTAACACCAATTATATTTTCAACAATAGCCTTATCACCTACGGGAATATTGTCACTAGATTTAGCTTTCCAAACATCTCCAGAATATTTAACTAAGCCCATTTCATTTTCTTTTATTTCTTCTATTACAATGACTTCTTTACCAATTAAACGTTCTGAATTAGATTTTTTATCTGGTGAGTTCTTAGTCAATTTATTTGCTAATGGTTTTGATGCGATTATACAAATCAAACTTATTATAACAAAAACTAATAATTGAACTATAGGGTCAAAACCTAAGTAATTAACAAGGCCTGCAAAAGCAGAACCTATTCCTAATGAAAATAAAAAGAAAGTTGATGTTAATAATTCTCCTAAAATAAATATAAAAGCTAAAATAAGCCAAAATTCTAAACTAAACATTGTATTTTAATAATTTAAAAGTAAAATTAATTATACTTTTTATTATCCTCCACACGATAATATGTAAAAAATAAAATATTAAACTTATGCTTTATTTTGAATGTTAATTTTTTAGTTGATTTTTAGGCATTTTCACAGGACTTAAAGAAGATTTTTCTCTTATTTTATCAAAATCAGTTTTTAAATCTAACCAACCATCAATATCCTTGTTTAAGTTCATAAAAAAACTTTTAGGTATTCCAATAATTTCAATATCTAAAAAAGTCTCTCCACATGTTACAAATGGGTTTACTTTTTCTTTAGCTATTTATTTATCAATAGCAATTGTCTAATAACTTGATTTGCTAAACAAGCACTATTTTTCACTGGACATACACTTTGGCAAGTATAACAATAAAAACAATTCCATATTTTTTCATCTTTGATTATAATTTCATTATTATTAAGGATGTCAGCTATTAAATCACGAGGATTATAATCTGTGTGTGCAGCAGCAGGACATAATGATGTACACATACCACATTGGATACATTTAAGTAGGTCTAAATCTTTAGGAGCTTCAATAGAGTTTAATATCTTCTTTGAAAGATTTATTGAATATTTATCATTATCTTTGTCATTTCCATAACTCATTTTTTTTAAACTCCTTATTTTATCATTATTTTATAACAATTATTTAGGATTGATATTAGATTAAATATTGGAATAAAATATTCTCATGAAAATGTTTATATATAATTTAGTCATAATATAAAATATAACTATTGTTATAAAAATCCTAAGAATTATATTAATTATTTAAAAATTAAAAATGAATATAAATTTAAAAATATTTTAATTATAAATTGTATAACGCATAAATTGTATAAAGCAAGAAAGTGATTTAATGCCAACAAGATATATAGGAATGGGATATTGGGAACTTATTAGTCGTCAAATGAGCATAGTAACAAAAAGCCAGCAAACTAGATTCAAAGAATCAGAAGTAACTGTAATTGGATGTGGAGGAATTGGGGGATCTTTAATTGAACAATTAGCTCGTATGGGTGTAGGAAAAATTAATTTAATCGATAAAGATATTTTTGACCTTTCAAACATGAATAGGCAGCTCATAAGCGGATTAGAAACATTAGGTAAGGAAAAAAGTTATTCTGCAAAAGAAAGAGTTAGAAATGTAAATCCTTATGTTGAAGTTAATGCTTTTGATGAAGAATTAAATGAAGAAAATGTAGAAACAGTCATAGGGGACTCTGATGTAGTTTTAGATGCATTAGATAATTTAGTTACCCGTGTAATTGTAAGTAGGGCTGCTAAAAAACTTAAAATCCCCTATGTCCATGGAGCAATTCATGGGACAATGGGTCAAGTTTCTGTTTTTACTCCTGAAACAAAAACTTATGAAGAAATGTTTAAATTACCTTCAATCGATAAAGAATTAGATGAAAATACAATAAAAGATATTAATTCATTAAATAGAGGAGTACCTCCTGTTATTGGCCCAACACCAAATATTGTAGGTTGTTTAGAAGCTTTCGAAGCATTCAAATTAATAACTGGTGTTGGTGAAGTCACTTACTCACCAGAACTTTTAAGTTTTAATATTTTAGATTTATCATCATTTGATGTAATAGAATTATAAAATAGGTGTTATTATGAGTTTTACATTAATATTTGAAAATAAAAAAGAAAACAAGGAACTTGATGAAGAAATTAGTGTTCAAGATGTTTTAAAAGATCTTGATGTTTCTATTGAAAGTACTGTTGTTAAGAAAAATGGAGAAATAGTAGAAGAAGAAGCTATTATTAAAGACGGAGATGAAGTTCAAATTATACAAATCGTTTATGGAGGATAATATTATAAATAACTAATTATTATTACAAAAATCCTAACATATATCTTTTAATCAAAAAAAATAATTTAATAATACATAATAATATTAAACTAACAATGTGTCCGATAATTTAATTTTTTCTGAGAACATACAACCCTTATTTTATATTGTTTGATAGTGTACAAATCATATTTGGTAAAAGTACACTTTTATTAATTATAATTTTTAATTTAGAGTCTTTTAAATCAGAATATTTATATATAATGGAATATATACATTTAATTGATGATTAAAATGAAAATTCCATTAAATCCTGATGAAAAAGACCTTATATGGATATTGTTCGGCATTGTAATTAAGCTTATTGTTTCTCGATCTTTTCAACAAGAATTAGCTAGAAATGGGTTAAAAAAGATTAATATCCATCAAAATATGTTAAAACTAATATTATTATCTATATTTTTTAAATTAGACTTATCTTATGTTTATAATCAAACATCATCCAGCAATAATCTCTTAAAATTTCTGAATATTACTCACATTCCAATTTTAAAAGAGATTAGAGAGATTTATTCCAGGCATAGTGAGGATAAATACCTTGAATTGACTTTAAAAACATTAAATAAATTGTAATTTAAACAAATACGTAATATTAAAACAATAATTTTAGATTCCACACCAATTACATTAGATTTAAAATTTAATGGAATGTATTTAAGCAAGCAAATGTTACTGGAAAAAGACTATGGTAGAGGATATTCTACTGGAATTAAGCATTTTGCAGGATTTCAAATGACACTGGCAATAGAACATGAAACATGCAAACCATTAGCCATATTAATACACAGAGGATCTCCACATGACAGTAAAATATTCGATGAAATATTGCATGAACTAAAAAGAAGACGAATATTAAAAAGAGGACAATTAATTTTATGTGATCGAGGATTTCAAATCCTAGAAAACTACTTAATAGGCATAAACAAATACCAAATAATCCCATTACTATTTTCTAAGAAAAAACCGTCACTAATAACATTGATAGAACGAATACAAAACCCTATAGAATATTTCACCGAAGAAAAATATCAAAATCCTATTTATAATCATTTAAAACAAAAATTATTTAATTTATTACCCAAATGGGAAGATTATCGTAGAAAAAGATGGAAAATTGAAGAAACATTCAAATTCCTAAAAGAAGAATTAAAAATGAAGAATATCCATGCATATACAAAGCGTTCTGTTTATAAACATGTATATCTGAATGTACTTTTAATAGGAATCATAATAAGTAAAGGTTATAAGAAAATTGAAGAGATATCGAAGCTTGCAGAATTCACTTAAATCGGACACCTTGTTAAACTAATAATATTTAGAATTAACTATTACTAATTCTTAAAAATAGAATCAAAAAAATCCTCAAGTTTCTAGATTGATGTTAAATCGTAATGTTTATATATTATTTTCATTCAAATAACAGTTGTTATAATTTTTGGAAAAATTTCTATATATAAATGTAATAATAAAAAAATATAAAAATATAGTAAAATATATATATAATATAGCAAAAAAATTGAATAAAAAGTAAAAATCAGAGCGAAAAATAAAGATAGATAAAATTTAAAAATATGGTGAAATTAGGGTACTAATTGTTGAATCTGATGTAGGAGGAGCAATATTAGCAATAGATCTATCGAAATTTAATATTCCCGTAACTATTGTTGAAAAAGGACCATTTTATGATGTTGCTGATTCATATAAATATTATGATGAAATTGATGATTATTTAGATTTTTCAAAAATAACTTGTTTTGGAGGATCAAGTTTTGTAGCAGCTGGAAATGGTGTTAGGCTACTTGAAGATGAATTAAAAGATTATGATGTTGATATCTCAAAAGAACTTGATGAAGTAGAGGAATTATTAGATATCCACCAAATAAATGATTCTCACTTTGGTGAAAGTACAATGAAATTTATTGAAGCTGCAAAATCTATTGGTCTTCCAGTTATAAAAATGCCTAAATTTATAAGAGAAGAAGATTGTATTCAATGTGGAAAGTGTGCATGGTGTTGTCCAAACAATGCAAAATGGTCTTCACAAGATTTTATTAAAATAGCTATTGAGAATTGAGCAGAATTAATAGATGAAACTAAAGTTACTGAAATAATTACTGAGGATGATTCTGTAAAAGGAGTTAAAGTTAAAAAATCAAATGGTAATTAGGAAATTATTGAATCTGATACTCTTGTTTTGGCTGCTGGAGCTATTGATTCTGCGATTATTCTTCAAAAGTTAGGTTTAAAAGCTGGAGAAAAATTATTTGTTAATCCATTTGTTACTGTTGGAGGAGTTATTAAAGATATTAATTATTTTAAAGAAGTAACAATGAATGCATTGGTTATTGGTGGAAATCTTGTTCTTGCACCTCAGCATTCCATTATTTTAAATGAAAATATTAATAATAAAGATGCTATTAAAAATAATAATTGATAATATTAAAAAAGGAGATATATTAAGTATTATGGTTAAGATTCCTGATGATAACCATGGAAAAATTGTAAATGGGGAAGTTATAAAAGAAAATATAATTAAAGATGTTAGATTTATTGCTGAAGGAGCAGCTACTGCTGGTGCAATTTTAGTAAAAGCTGGTGTAGACCCAAATACTATAGTTTCAGCACATTTAAGAGGAGCTCATCCTGGAGGAACAGCTACTATTAGAGATATATTGATACTAATCTTGAAACAGAGTATAATGATTTATTTGTTTCTGATGTTAGTGTTATTTCTGAAGCACCTCCAATAATAGAGATTTTAGCATTATCTAAATATTTAACTTCTTAAAATCATAAGCTGAATTTAGATAAATGAATCATATTTCAAATATTTATTATTTTTGAAATATTTCTTTAAAAATCAATAATTCAAAATCACTACTTAAAAAATTAGTAATATTTTTATTCTTAATAATATTTAATTTCATCAATAAAAATTAATTGGTGAAAATAAGTTTAAATAATAAATAAATTAAAATTTATATAATAATTAGATTTAAGAATTTATGTGATATAATGGTAAATGAGTTAAATTTAGAAGAAGCTATTAAAGAACTTAAAAATAAAGATGTAAAATCCCGAAAAATAGCTATTAATAGCTTAGAAGGTACCAATGATGAAAAAACTATTGATCATTTAATTGAGGCAACTACTGATGAAAGTGCACCTATTAGGTTTAAGGCTGCAGAAATCTTAGGTAAAATGGGTGATGTTGCAATGGATCATTTAATTCAAAAATTTAAACATGAAACAGGTCAAAATAAAAGACTTTTGGCTCATGCTTTGAAAGAAACTAAAAATCCTCAAATCATAGATCTATTTGCAGAAGCAGTTTCTGATGAGGATTTTGGTGTTAGGAAAGTGGCTATCCGTACTTTAGGGGAACTTAAAGCTGAAGATAAAATTGATGTAATATCTAAAGGGATGGAAGATGATGATTGGGGTGTAAGACTTGCTACTGTTTATGCTTTAGGGGATATTGCAACAGAAGAATCAGTTTCATTAATTAAAATAGCTAGACGTAATGAAAAAGATAAAGACTTTAAAAAATCTTGTAATAAATCTATTAAAAAAGCTGAAAAATCTATGAAAGGAGGCTCTAGTTCTAAACCTAAAGGAAAATCATTAAAACAAATTAAAGATTTAGAAAAAGAGAATATTGATGAAGCAATTAATGCATATGAAGAACATTTATCTAATAATGCTTCTAGTGATGTTCCATATAAAAGGTTAGTTATTATTTATCGTAAAAACAAAGATGAAGAAAATGAATTAAGAGTTTTAAATCAAGCTATTGAAACATTATCTAAATTAAATCCTGGAAAAGAAAAATGGTTTGATGATAGGCTTTCAAAAATGAAATAAACTATTTAAAATTTATATCATAAAGTTCTGTTCTTCTATTTTTAAGAAGTGGCATTTCTTTTCTTATTTTATCTACTTCTTTTAAATCAATTTCTTGAAATATTAATTGTTCATTTTCATCAGCTTCTATTAAAACTTCACCCCATGGATTCACTAATAAGGAATGGCCATAAGATTGATAACTTAAACTTTCATCTACTGCTGGTGCTACACCCACAGTAAATACTTGATTGTCTATAGCTCTTGATCTAAATAATAGCTCCCAATGAGCTGGACCTGTTGTAAAGTTAAATGCTCCTGGATAAAATAAAATTTTTGCACCCTTTAGTGCCATTATCCTAGATAGTTCTGGATATCTGATATCGTAACAAATTCCAATTCCTAATTTTCCAAATTTAGTTTCAACAATAGTGAATTTATCTCCGGGACTAATAACATCAGATTCTTTAGAGTGAACCTTTCCAGGAATATCTATTTCAAATAAGTGCATTTTTTTATGATTAGCAATTATTTCTCCATTATCATCAAATAAAAAACTACTGTTGTATACTTTTTCACAATCAGCTATTTTCTCAGGAATTGAGCCTGCAAGAACGAATATTTTTTTTTCTTTAGCTATTTTAGAAATTGCATTTAATGTTTTACTATTATTAATTTCTTCACTATATTCAATGAATTTAGGATTTTCAAAAGGGCAATTAAACATCTCTGGTAAAATTGCAATATCTGCATTATTATCTGCACTTTTTTTTATCATTTCTATAGCTTTTGATATATTTTTATCTTTATCATCAGTAACTTTGATTTGACAAAGAGCTAATTTTAATTTAGTCATTTTAAAAACTCTTAAAAAATAAATAAAAAGGAAAAAAATTATTATATTTTGACACTATTTAGAATGTCATTAATTTGAGTATTATTAACGGCATCTGAATTATTTCCATCAATTTTAAATATATAGAATAATTCACCTTTTAATAAAGATACATAACGTGTATATGATCCATCAGCATTTTCCATTATTATGTCAGTACCATTATTACCATAAATATTTGTTGGTGCAATCATTTCAATAGAACTTCCATAATACTGAGCATTACCTATTCTTTGTTCTGTTAAATCTTTTAGTGAAGAGGAACCACTACTTGAATTATAGTATTCTAATGTTGTATTTTCATTATTTTTAAAAATATAAGCACCTTCATGATCTTTATCAGTTAAATTTGTAAGTTCCCAGTTTGAAGGATATGTAAATGAAATACCTCCTTCAGAAAAACTTTGCATTTCATTACCTTGGGTATTATTATCATTATTTCCAGTTCCATATAAAACAATTGCACTTATTGCAATAATAGTTATAATTAATATTGCTCCAATAATAAGTTTATTTTTCTTGAGAATAGTAACTATATCTTCTTCTTCATCTTGTTCTTTTTTTTCTACAACTGGTTTTGATTTTGGAAATTTATGACCACAATTACCACATACTAATGCACCATCATAACTAGGATTTCCACATTTAGGACATTTTTTCAAAAATTAACCCCCATATTACACTTTTATATAATTTATTAATTATTATATTTAAAAGCAATTATATGTTTTAAATTAATTAATTAAATATTTATTGTATGGAGATGTATTAATAAATAAAGGTATTTTTATGAGTGAAAAAATTATAAAATTAGATGATATTAATTATGCTATTTATAAAATAGGGAATTGGAAAAATAAATATAAAATCAATCAAATAGGTTTATCTAACGAAATTCCACTTACAAAAACAACATATGAGCATGTTATATCTTCTATGAATGAAATTAGGAATTCTGAATTTGAAATAAATGGTAATAAAGTAAATGGTTTTATAGCTATTGGATATAGTACTAGTAAGAATATTCAAGAAATGCCTATGGATAAACTAATTGAATTAGAAAAAGAAGAATTTGAAAATATAAAAAATGAATTAGATAATTTAGAATTTTTAGATCCTAAAGGTGCAATTGATTTAGATAATGAAGATTATTTGATTTATAAACTTGAAAAAGAATGTCATGTTACTAAATCTAAACCTGCAAATCAATTTACACTAGATTATCATATAAATGAAATTAAAAGAATTGAAGATTCATTAAATTAATTTAAAAAAAATCTAAAGTAACTTTTTTATCAATTTTTAATTCATTTGGAGGTTGGATAGCTACAAATTCAATACCTTCTTCTTCAATTAATTCTTTAGCATCTTCACCTATAGAAGGAGCTACAAGCAATCCTCTAATCTCTCGTGTTTCACTATTAGTTTCATATAATAATTCATTATTTTCATCTTCAAAATCAGAAAGATATCTTTTTAATTGTTTAACAGCATTTATTCCTGCTTTTCTGCACTTTAATTCTAAAACCATTAGCTTATTTTCTTTATCTTTTCCTAGAATATCTATAAAACCATGTTCAGTATTATATTCTCTAACAGTTGGTTTAAATCCTTCTTCAATCATATGAGGGTTTTCCATTATCATATCTCCCATATCTTTTTCATATCCAGCTAATTCTAATTCTTCAAAGTCTTCTATGAGGGCATAATTAATAAAGTGAATTTTTTTAATTTCAACACTAAGTAATTCTTTTGGTGTTCTTCTATGACTTTCTAAAAATAAATGATCATCTTTTAAAAAAGCTCTTGTTCTAGATTTGGGAGGTTGCCAATTTACTGGTTCAATTTTTTTTTCTTGATGGATTAAAAAAGAACCATCAGGTTTAATTAAAATTATTCGTTCTCCCCAATTTAGTTGACTTAAAGCTCTACCTTCATAAATTACTTTACAATGGGCAAAAATAATAATTGTAGCTTTTTTTCTTAAAGCTTCATCGACTAATTCATAGCTATCTTCATTGTTTGGATTTTCTAAAACTTTATATTTCATTAATAATATCTTTAGAAATTAGATTTAATATATTTTTTTAAATAAGTTTTATAAAGATAAAAATCAAGATTTTATTTATGGTAGTGTTAAAATTGATTGAAGAATTATTATCTAATCCATCTTATTATAAATTAAAAGATTTTACATTTGAATCAGGTGAGGTTTTAAAAGACCTTCAAGTTGAATATATTACATTAGGTGAAGCTGATTATGATTCAAAGGGGAATATTCAAAATGCAATTTTATATTGCCATGGTTCTAGTGGAGATTTTGGATCTATAAAACGAATTAAAGACTTAATAAGTGAAAATAGTCTTTTAACTTATAAAAAATATTTTTTCATATGTTTATCAGGATTAGGTTCTCCTAAGTCATCTGCTCCTTCAACTACAAATTTAAAATCAGATTTTCCAAATTATTCTATTACAGATATGGCCAATTTTCAAATAGTTTTTTTAAAAGAAAAATTTAATATAAATCATCTTAAAGGGATAATAGGAAATTCAATGGGGGGATTTATAGCACTTACTTTAGCATCAAAGTATCCTGATTATATAGATTTTGTAATTTCACTTGTATCTAGCTATAAAGTAGCTGGACATAATTATGCAGCTTCAAAAATAATGAATGATATTATTTTATCAGATCCAGATTATAATAATGGTAAATACACAAAACCACTTAGAAAAGCTTTAAAATTAGCTTCTAAAACAATGTATACTTTAGGTTTATCTAGAGAATATTATCATAGTTTATCTAATAAGGAAATCGATGAGGGAATTGAAGAATTATCTAGTGAAGGTAGTTTAGATGATGCAAATGACGTAGTATATATTAATAATGCATGTCATTATTATGATATTGAAGATGAACTAAAAAATATTGAAGTTCCAGTTTTTATAGTAGCTATTAATCAAGATCAGTATTTTCCACCAGAATTGGATGCTATTCCAATGTCTAAGAAGATTAAAAATTCAACAATGGCTATTTATGATTCTGAATTAGGTCATATTGGTTCTAGCGATATTTTAAATGTTGAAAAAGAATTAAAAGAATTTCTATCTGGGGTTGATTCAAATGAATGTTAAAATTGTAGATTACGGTTATAAAGAAGATGATGCTTATATTGTTTATAAAATATCTGGTTTGGATTTAAAACAATTAAAAATTCTTGATGAAAATTTAAATGAAGAAACTAAATTAAATGAAAAAGAAAAATATTTAGATTTAAATATTCATTTTGAAAAAGAATTTTTTCCTTTTGAGTCAAAGGAATCTAGAAATAAATTAGAGGATTATATAGCTAGAGAAGAGATTGAAATGGAAGTATTTATTTCTAGTTTTCTTGAAGATTTTAATTGATTATTTTGAAACTTTAATCATATATTTAACTGATTTCATTGATCTTTTAGCAACATTTTCATCTAAAGTTATTTGTGGGCTTTCATTTTTAAGTGTATCTCTTATTTTTTCTAATGTATGTAATTTCATTTCTTCACAAATGGAATCTTCTCTTAAAGGATATATTTTTTTACCTGGTGCTTCTTTTTCGACTCTATGTTTCATGTCTACTTCAGTTCCTAAAATAAACTCATTATTTTGACTATTTGAAATATATGAAACCATACCACCAGTACTCATTACTTTATCACATGCTTTTTGAACAACCATATCACATTCAGGGTGGCAAATTATTTCTGCATTTGGATATTCTTTTCTTTTTTCTTCTACATCCTCTGTTGTTATTTTTTTATGAAGATAACAATATCCTATTTCAGTTATTGCCATAATCTTTTTTGAAGTTTTATCTCTTACATAATCTCCTAAGTTATTATCTGGACCAAACAAAATTTCATCTTGTTCTAAACTTTCTACAACTTTAACGGCATTTGAAGAAGTACATAATGTATCTGCATATTGTTTTGCATCAGCTAAACTATTAACATACAAGCATACTGCTGCATTTGGGTGTTTTTCTTTAGCAGCTAGAACTTGTTCTCCAGTAAGCATATGAGCCATTGGACATTCAGCATTTGCATCAGGAATCAGGATTTTTTTGTCTGGATTTAATATAACTGCAGTTTCTCCCATAAAATCCACTCCACAAAAAACAATCATATCTTTATCTTTAATTTCAGAAGCTTTAATACATAATTCAAGTGAATCCCCTACAAAATCTGCAATATCTTGAACTTCTTTTGATTGATAATTATGAGCAAGAATAATTGCATTTTTATCCTTTTTCAAGATTTCAATTTCTTCTTTAATTTTATTTGTCATCTTCAAACCTCTTTTTGTTTTCACTAATTAATAATCTGATTTTATTAACAATCATTAATTTTGTTGAACTTAAATCACAATCATCATTAACCCAAATACTTATCTTCACTATAACTCCTTCTGCGCTAATTTTTTGAGTGAATATTTTTGGGATTTTATTCTTATTTATTTCTTTAATATTTTTTATTGTATTTAAAATTTGCTTCTCAAAGTCTTCGATATCAATGTGTAATGGGATTGTTGCTAGCAAGTCAATCCTGTACTCTTCAAGATGCTTATACCTATTATAAGGTTGAGTTGATAATACTGAATTAGGAATAACTGTTATGACTCCACTATCATCAATAAGTGTAGTTGTCCTAAAATTAATTTGTTTTATTTTTCCTTTTATAGAATTAATTTCTATTGTATCTCCTAAATTTAAATGATCATCACTTATAATGAAAATTCCAGAGAGAAAATTAGATATAATATCTTTTGTTGCAAAACCTACACTTATACCAACAATTCCAATACTTACAAAGATACTTGTTAAATCAATATGAAAAATATCTAAAATTAAAATTAAAGCTATTAAATAAGAAATATACCTTAAAAGATCATTAATTAAATTAATTAAAGTATCATTTACTTTAGGTTTTTCTTTCATTTTATTAGTTATTCTTTTAATAATTTTTAATGCAATATAAATAACAATCAATGTTATTATTGTAAAAATTATCTGATAAAATATATTATTAAAACTTACAAATTCCATATTTATAACTCTATTTTTAGTAAATCATTAGCTAAATAGCTATTTTTAAAAACTTTTTTGGCTTGTTGTAATATGACTGTATCCTCTTTATATCTTGTACTAATATGTGTTAAGATTAATTTTTCAACTTTTGCTTTTTTAGCAATTTTTGCAGCATCTCTTGCAGTTGAATGAGCATTTTCTTCTGCTTTATCATTATCTTCATTAATATAAGTGGATTCATGAATTAAAATATTACTATCTTTAGCTATTTCAACCATTTCATTACAAGGTCTGGTATCTCCTGAATAAGTAATCTTTTTACCTTTTCTTGGTTTTCCTAGAACATCTGATGGTTTGATGATTTTTCCATTAACTTCAACTTCTTCACCATTATGAAGTTTACCAAAATCAGGACCAACAGGAACACCTAATTCAATAGCCTTTTCTCTTAAAAAACGGGGTTTCTTTTTTTCTTCAATAGAGTAAGCTAAATTGATAACATTATGTTTTGTTTTAATACATTTAATAATGTATTCTTCATTTTCAACAACTATTCCACTATCTATTTCATGGAATTCAATAGGAAATTCTATTAAACAGTATCCTAAATTTAAAATAGAATTTTTAAAGTTATTTAATCCTTTAGGGCCATAAATATCTAATTTATCCACCCTACCTCTAAATCCCATTGATTGGATTAATCCAGGAAGCCCTAATATATGATCTCCATGGAAATGACTAATAAAAATCTTTGTAATTTTCATTGGACTAATTTTTGCAAAGATTAATTGGCGTTGTGCTGATTCTCCACAATCAAATAAAAAAACTTCTCCAAAAGATTTTAAAACAATAGCTGGGTGGTTTCTTTTTATAGATGGTACTGCTGATGAAGTTCCTAAGAATCTTATTTCCATTTTATATCACTTAGATTAATCTGAATTAATTAATATTTGTTTTTAATAATAAATATATTTAAGTTTTAATTTTAAAAAAATTTTAATAATTAAGTTAGATATAATATAATTTAAGTTAATTTAGTGATTTTATGAAAAAAATTATTGATTATATGTTAGAGGAAGATGAGGGGTTTGGAGATATTACTTCGAATTTTTTAATTGATAAAAGTAAAATTATAACAGCTACTATTATTTCTAAGGAAAATGGAATTTTTGCAGGTTTTGATATTGTAAAAAAGATTTTTGAAGAAAATAATATAGAAATTATTAGTAATCTTGATGATGGTTTTAGAATAGATGAAGATGATGTTTTAATTGAAATAATCGGTGAAGCTCGCAAAATATTACTTCTAGAGAGAACTATTTTAAATTTACTTATGAGAATGAGTGGAGTAGCTACATATACTAGAGAAATAGTTGATGAGATTAATAAAATAAACCCTAATTGTAGAATTGCAGGAACAAGAAAAACTTCTCCAGGAATTTCTAAATTTGATAAAATAGCTATTTCTATTGGTGGGGGAGATACTCATCGCTTTTCTCTTGATGATATGGTTTTAATTAAAGATAATCACATAGCTATTGTTGGAAGCCCAGTTGATGCATTAAAAATAGCTAAATCAAAGGTTAGCTTTTCCAAAAAAATAGAAATTGAAGTTGAATCATTGGATGATGCAGTTGAATGTGCTAAAAATGGTGCAGATATTATTATGCTTGATAATATGTCAAGCAAAGAAATTAATGAAGTTTTATCTAAATTGTCTAAATTAAATATTCGTGAAAATGTTTTAATTGAAATATCTGGTGGTATAAATAAAGATAACATTTTAGATTATGCATCTCTAGATGTAGATATTATTTCTTTAGGAGCTTTAACTCATTCTTCAAAAAGCCTTAATTTTAGTTTAAATGTTGTGGATTAATATGTCTATTAAAAAAAAGTTTGATGATGGTGCAGAAGATTATGATAAAAACAGAAAATATTTAATTCCATGTTTTGATGACTTTTATGAAATAGCTATTGAAACAATTGATTTTAAAGGAGATAATCCGAAAGTTTTAGATTTAGGTGCAGGAACAGGTTTACTTTCAAAGTATCTATTAGAAAAATATCCTAATGCAGAAATTACTCTTGTTGATTTAGCAGATAAGATGTTAAATAAAGCAAGAGAAAGATTTAAAGATTGTACTAATTTTAAATATGTTAATGATGATTATTTAAACTGTAATTTTAGTGAGAAATTTGATATTGTTATATCATCTCTTTCAATTCATCATTTAAAAGAAAATGATAAAAAATTAGTTTACAAGAAGGCTTATGATTTATTAAATGAAAATGGTATTTTTTTAAATGCAGATCAAGTTTTAAGCTCGTCAAAAAGGTTAGATGAATCTTTTAAAAATAAAATTGATAAAAAGATTTTAAACTCTCCATTAGATGAAAAATATATAAAAATAGCTAATGATCGAAAAAAACTTGATAATCCTAGTCTTTTAACCTTACAAATTAAATGGCTTAAAGATATTGGATTTAAACATGTGGATGTTCCATATAAATATTATATTTTCACTGTAATTTATGCTGAGAAATAATTTTTTTTAATAATCTTTAAATTATATAAAAGTGATAAATAATAAAGATAGATGATAATTATGTTAGTGGTGATTTAATGGTAATTGGGGCTAAAATAGCTTTAGAAGATGGTACTGTTTTAAAAGGTGAAGGTTTTGGTCATGAAACAACTAATGCAGGAGAAGTTGTTTTTGCTACAGGTATGACTGGTTATACAGAATCTTTAACTGATCCTTCATTTAAAGGAGATATTTTAATGTCTACTTATCCTTTAGAAGGAAATCATGGTGTTAGTTCTGATTGGTATCAATCTGATAAAATCCAAGTTGAAGGATTTATTGTAAGAGAATTATGTAAAGATGTGTCTAATTTTTCATCTCAAAAAACATTAGATGATTTTTTAAAAGAATTTAAAATTCCTGGAATTAGTGGTATTGATACAAGAGATTTAACAATTAAAATTCGTGAAAAAGGATCTATGAGGGGAGTTATTTCTACAGAAGATCAAGATGATGATGAACTTGTTGATATGGCTTTAAATCATCCTCATATCACTGATAGAGACCTTGTTCCTATGGTTTCTACTAAAGAGATTAATGATTTTAGTAAAGATTTTGACAAAAAAGTAGCTATAATTGATTGTGGTATTAAAAAGAATATTATTAATTCATTTTTAGATAGGGATATTGGTGTTATTGTATTTCCATATGATGCTGATTATAAAACTATTTTGGATTATTCACCTTCTGGTTTAATGATTTCTTGTGGTCCGGGTAATCCTGATAGGGTTAAAGAGACAATAGCTACTGTTAAGAAGATGGCTAATCGTTTACCATTATTTGGTATTTGTATGGGTCAACAATTAATAGCTAAATCTTTTGGTGCACAATCTTATAAAATGAAATTTGGTCATAGGGGAGCAAATCAACCAGTAAAAGATTTAAATTCTAATAAAGTATTTATAACTTCTCAAAACCATGGTTTTACTATTGATAAGGAATCTTTAGAAAAAACAGACTTAGAACTTACACAAGTTAATTTGAATGATGGAACTCCTGAAGGAATTTCTCATAAAGAATTACCATTATTCTGTATTCAATATCATCCTGAGGCTGGTCCTGGTCCTAATGATACTGGTTTTATATTTGATGATTTTGTTAAAGAAATGGATGGTTATTAAAATGCCTATTGATAAGGATATTAAAAAAGTACTTATTATTGGTTCTGGACCTATTCAAATTGGTCAAGCTGCTGAATTTGATTATTCTGGTTCACAAGCATGTAAATCACTTAAAGAAGAGGGAATTGAAACAGTTTTAATTAATAGTAATCCTGCTACTATTCAAACAGATTTAGATTTGGCTGATGTCGTTTATACTGAACCATTAACACCTGAAATCGTTGCAAAAATAATAGAAAAAGAGAATGTTGATGCTATATTACCTACTATGGGTGGACAAACTGGATTAAATATAGCTACAGGTCTTGGAGACTTAGGTGTATTAGATAATATTAAAGTTTTGGGATCTAATGTTCAAACTATTAAAGATGTTGAGGATAGGGACTTATTTGGAAATTTTATGAATAAATTAAATGAGCCTATCCCTAAATGCCATGCAGTTGAAAGTGTTGAGGAGGCTATTGAAGCTGTTAAAGATATTGGTTATCCTGTAATTGTTAGACCTGCTTTTACTCTTGGTGGAACTGGTGGGGGAGTTGCTCACAACCAAGAAGAACTTAAAAAAATAGCTCATAGGGGATTAGATTTAAGTTTCATTAATCAAGTTCTTATAGATGAATCTGTTTTAGGATGGAAAGAATTTGAATATGAAGTAATGAGAGATAAAGACGATACTTGTATTATTATTTGTAGTATGGAAAATATTGATCCTATGGGAATTCATACTGGTGAAAGTGTTGTTGTTGCTCCAGCACAAAATTTAAATGATATAGAAGCTCAGAAACTAAGAGATGCCTCAATTAAAATTATTCGTGCACTTGGAATTCAAGGAGGATGTAATATACAATTTGCAGTTAATCCTACAACTGGTGAATATAAAGTCATTGAAGTTAATCCGAGGGTAAGTCGAAGTAGTGCTCTTGCATCTAAAGCTACAGGTTATCCAATAGCTAAAATATCTTCTAAAATAGCATTAGGTATGACTTTAGATGAGATTAAAAATGATATTACAAAAGAAACACCAGCATCATTTGAACCAGCTATTGATTATGTTGTTGTAAAAATACCAAGATGGCCATTTGATAAATTCAAAGGAATAAATAGAAAAATTGGAGTTCAAATGAAAGCTACAGGAGAAGTAATGGCAATAGGTAGAACACTAGAAGAAGCATTACATAAAGCCATTAGGTCTCTTGATATGGGTTATTCTGGTTTTGAAGATATAGATTATACAAAAGATGATTTAGTAAATCCTACAGATGATAGATTTTTCCAATTATATAAAGCTATTAAAGATGGTATGACAATTGATGAGCTTCAAAAACTTACAAATATGGATTCATTTTTCTTATATAAAATTAAAAACATTGTCGACTTTGAAAATGAAGTTACAGAAGAAAAATTAAAGGATTCTACATTTTTCAGAAAAGCTAAACAACTAGGTTTATCTAATAAAAAATTAGCTAATTTAACAGATCAAACAGAGGAATATATTAAAAATCTAGCTAATACCTTAAATGTAAAAACTTCTTATAAAATGGTTGATACATGTGCTGCAGAATTTGAAGCAAAAACACCTTATTATTATAGTAGCTATGATTGGGGTAATGAACTTGAATCATCTAATAAAAGAAAAATAATAATTATTGGTGCAGGCCCAATTAGAATAGGTCAGGGAATAGAATTTGATTATTGTTGTGTTCACTCATCACTTGCTTTAAAAGGCAAAGATATTGAAACTATTTTAATAAACAATAATCCTGAAACAGTAAGTACTGATTATGATATTTCTGATAAGTTGTTTTTTGAACCATTAACATTTGAAGATGTAATGAATGTTATTGAAAAAGAAAAACCAGAAGGTGTAATTGTTCAATTTGGTGGTCAAACATCAATTAATCTAGCAGTACCTCTTGCAAATGCAGGAGTAAAAATTCTTGGAACTCCATATAAAAGTATTGATATGGTAGAAGATAGAAAGTTATTTTCTGATTTATTAAATAAACTTAATATTCATCAAGCTCCATATGGACTTGCTAATTCATTTGATGAAGCTAAAAATGTAGCAAAAGAGATTGATTTTCCTGTTCTTGTAAGACCATCTTATGTTATAGGTGGTAGAGCAATGGAGATTGTTTATGATAATAATGAACTTGAAGAATATATGAAAGAAGCTGTTAAGGTATCTCCAGAACATCCTATTTTAGTAGATAAATTCTTAGAAGATGCTATTGAATTAGATGTAGATATATTATGTGATGGTGAAGATGTATTTATAGCTGGAATAATGGAACATATTGAAGAAGCAGGAGTTCATTCAGGAGATTCTGCATGTGTAATACCTCCTCAAACTATTCCAGAACATATTTTAGATACTATTCGTGAATACAGTCGTAAATTATCATTAGAACTTGAAGTCAAAGGTTTGATGAACATTCAATATGCTGTTAAACTTGATGAAGAAATGGTTTATATTATTGAAGCAAATCCAAGAGCAAGTAGAACAGTTCCATTTGTAAGTAAAGCTATTGGTGTACCACTTGCTAAAGTTGCAACTTGGATAATCACAGGATCAAAATTAAAAGACCTTAACTTAACAAAAGAAATTAAAATTGATCATATAGCTGTAAAAGAATCAGTATTCCCATTTTTAAAATTACCAGAATCTGATACAGTATTGGGGCCTGAAATGAAATCTACAGGTGAAAGTATAGGAATCGATGAAAGTTTTGGTATGGCATTTTATAAATCCCAACTTGCTGCAGGTATGGATTTACCTAAAAAAGGTAAAATATTTATAAGTGTTAAAGAACATGATAAAAAGAAAATCCAAACAATTGCAGAAAAAGCAAATAGCTTAGGGTTTGAATTAATAGCTACAGGAGGAACAGCTGATTCAGTTAAAGGAATTGACACTAAAAAAATCAAAAAAGTATCTCAAGGATCTCCTAATATTCGTGAAGCTATTTTAAACAATGAAATAGATTTAATCATAAACACATCTGAAGGAAAACAATCTGCAAAAGATGGATATATCATTAGAAGACTCGCTATTGAACTGGGAATACCTTATGTTACAACACTTGCAGGTGCAAGAGCTGCATTAAATGCAATTGAAGCTATTCAAAATAATAAAATCAAAGTTAAATCTTTAAATGAGTATTTAGACTCTTGAATGGTATGAATAAATTATTATCATTTAAACCATTAATTCTTTTATTAGCTATTGTATTTACTTTTGTATTAGACTACTTTAATATTATTAAGTTCGATAATGAAAGTGAATATATATTTAGAAGCCTATTAATATTATTGGAATTTTGATTGTAGCTTTTTGCTATGATAGATTTCTTTTTAAATTATTAATGTCCCTTTTTATTCCAATGACTCCTTTAGATATTTTCATGGTATATCTTGCTCCAAAAGGATATTGAGGTGGTGTTAATGTTATAATTGGATTTATTTTAATGCTTATTTTTATGATTTTGGGAATATATTTTACGTTTGTTAGTGATTCTAAAGAATATTAATGCATATTTTTTTTAATATAATATGCTTCAGTCATAGTATCAAAGTAACCAATTATTTCATCACCTTTTCTAATAAAAAACTTTTTTTTAGAATGATCAAATTCAATTTTACCTTCTCGTTTTGTTTTATTTATTTTTATTCCTTTAATCCTACCTTTAGGTCTTTTTTGGGGAAATGGTGGAAGGTCTTTATTTTCATATTTATTTTCTAAATCACATTCAACAAGAAGATCATAATCAAATTTACAATAGAAAAGACAATCTCTCTCATACAATGCATCAGATAACTTTTTAAACTCACCATAATCTTTATTATTATGTTTAATTCTATAAACATCATCTGATTTGATTATATTTCTATAAAAATATCTTATTTCGTCTTGATTAATAATATCAGCTCTTTTAATAATTATAAAAAAGTGAATTAAACTAAATTTCAATTAAAATAAGTATATAATTCATATTTTAAAAATTTTTTTAAAATTACTTTTAAATGGGATTAATTTGAAAAAATAAGATTTAATTATGAGTTAAAAATTTAATTGTTTTTTTTCATTATAAATAACTATAATTTATTTATTAGGAATATAAATTATTAATAAACTTGAATACCATAAAATAAATTAAAATTTTTATTATCATATATTTTTAACTAATTTAATTCAATATACCCCTCATTTTAAAAAAAAGTTTTAAATAAAATGTTTACTAAAATATTCTCAATGATTACAATAGCTAATGGTATTATTTTAAAAGGCAAAGATTTAACTCCTTCAAGAGAAAATATCTTAATTGATGATGGAAAGATTATAACTATCTCAAAAGATATTTTAGAGGGTGAAATTATTGATGCAAGTGGCTGTGTTGTATCACCATCATTTATTAATTCTCATACTCATATTGGAGACTCTATAATTAAAGATGAGGGTTATGGTTTATCTTTTGATGAAATTGTTAAACCTCCTAATGGTTTAAAACATTTAGCTTTGAAAAATGCTGAAGATAAGGATGTTATTGATGCAATGAAATTATCAATGTATGATATGTTAAGGTCTGGAACTACTCATTTTATTGATTATAGAGAAGGTGGAGTAAAAGGAATTAAATTACTTAAAAAAGCTTCAAAAGATATTCCTATTAATCCAATTATTTTAGGTCGTGATGATTCTTTTTATGGAGATGATCCTGATTTAAAAAGTGTTAAAATAGCTATTCGAAAAATATTAAAAATAGCTGATGGAATAGCTCCAAGTGGTTTTAATGAAATTACTGAAGAAGTAGCTATTTTGATTAGTGAAGAATGTACAAAAAAATGTAAGCTTTCATCTATTCATGTTGGTGAAAGTATAGATTCTCAAAAAAATTCAATAAAAAAATATAATGCTTCAGAAATAGAATTAGGTATTAAAAATAATTTTAATCAATTAGTTCATTGTACTAATCCTCTTAAAGGGGATTTAGATTTAATTAAAAATTCAAATGTCTCAATTACTTTATGTTTTAGATCTAATGCTGCTTTAAGGGTCGGTATTCCTAATTTAGATGATTTTTTTAAAAAAGGTATATTTCCATCTATTGGAACTGATAATATTATGATTAATTCACCAAACATGCTTAGAGAGTTAGATTTTATTTTTAAACTCAGACAATTGAATTCTAAAAACTATATTAATCCTAAAGAAATTTTAAAATTAGCTACTGTTAATTTTAGTGGAAAATCAATTATTAATGAAGATAATTATTGTGAAATTTTTATCTCTAAAAAACTGTCTAAGAATCCATATTTAAGTATAATTAATAGAATCGAAACGAAAGATATAATAAACATCATCAATAAAGATGATAATATTGATATTTAATTAATAATATTAATTTTTATTAATTTATATAGGAGTGAAATATTATGTATAAAAAAATACTTTTACCTACAGATGGGTCAGAACATGCTGAAAAAGCTGAAAAACACGCATTGTTTTTAGCAGATAAGACTGGAGCTGAAATTATTGCTTTAAGTGTTGTTGAAAACTCTTACTTTGTTGGTCTTCCTTCTGATGATACTATTTTTCATGTTAATGAAATGTTAAAAAAGGAAACAGAAAAGAACCTTGAAAAAGTAGAAAAGATGAAAGAAGAAGTTGAAAGTGATGTTAAAATTACTTTAAGTGTAGAAGAAGGGTCTCCTGCTGATGTGATTTTAGATACTATTGATAAAGAAAATATTGATCTTGTTATTATTGGTAGTTCTGGTAAAAGTGGTTTTGATAGACTTATTATGGGTAGTGTAGCAGATAAAGTTGTTAAAGTAGCTAAATGTTCTGTTTTAGTTGTGCACTGAAATATTTTTAATTTTATCTCTTTTTTATAGTAATTATAATTTTGTTTAAGATTACTTTATAAATTAGTTTGTGTTAATATGTTAGTTAAAAAAGCAATGTCGAAAAAAGTTGTTAGTGTATCTGTTCCTGGAAATAGGGAAACAGCTTTGGAAAAAATGAGAAAAAGGAAAATCTCAGCACTTCCTGTTGTAAAAAAGGATTCTAAAAAATTAGCTGGTTTGATTACTCGTTCAGATATTATTGTCAATCCTGATGAAGAACAAATAGCTATGTTGATGTCTAGGGATTTAGTAACAGTTAAATCAAATGATGATTTGGAAGAAGCAGCTAAAAGAATGGTTGATAATACTTTAAGAAGACTTCCTGTTGTCAATGATGATGATGAATTAGTGGGGATTATTAGCTCATTTGATATAGTAGCTAATGCTTTGGTTAAATTTGATGCTGATGACTCTATTGAAGAGTATATGCTAAATAATGTCCCAACTACTTGGGATGAAACACCTTTAAATGTTGCATTTGAAATAATGAGGCAATTTGGTTTGAAAACAATCTTAGGATTAAATAATTTTGGAAAATTATCAAGTATTTTAACTGAAACAGATTTTATTACTGAAAGTGAAATTATTTCTGAAATGACAGAACATAGTTCTACTGTAGGTACAGAAGGTGATAAATGGTCATGGGATAGTACATCTGTACTTTATATTGAAAAAAATCATCTTAAGTTTACAGATAAACTTGTTCGTGATGTTTCACCAGAAAATATTGATACAGTAAATACTAAAACTAAAGTTTCTGATTGTGCTAAAAAAATGAAGGCAGGTAATTTCGAACAAATACCTGTTCTTGATGTTGAAGGAGAATTAGTAGGAATTGTTAGAGCAAGCGATTTAATAAAGGCAATATTGTAGGTAGTTAAAATGGATAGTAAACCAATTTTAGTTATAAAAACCATTGATGGTAATAAGATTGGTGTTAGGGCTAGAATAGATGAGGATTTTATTGAACACGAAATAGTATTAAACTCTGTTCTAGCTTATTATTGGACAAATAATCTTCCAGCAGTTAAAAAATTCATTGAACTTTTTGAATCTGTTATAAAAAGAACAATTAATGAATTAATGCCACATAAAATACTTTTTCTAAAGTATCAACTTAAAGCTAATGATGAATTAGATAAAGCTTCATCAATACAAATTAAAATAATTGAAGTTAAAGCTGATGGTGTTGAATTTCGTTTAGATGGAAAAGAAATCTTATTAAAAGGAATTGATGGTATGGAATCTATTGAGGGTGATTTAGAATCTGCTTCTTTTGATGAAACATTTGAAAAAAATATAGAAACTCCTGATATAGTACTTAAAAAATACAAGAATAGTGGCTTATAAATTTCTTCTTATAACTGGTAGAATATTTATAAATTCTTCTTTAGCTTCATTTTCATTTTTAAAATTTTCACCCTTTATTTCTCCATTTTCAAATAATTTTAAATTGTTTAAACTAATATTATTCTCTTTTAAAACATTAAATGTCGCATTCAAATTAATATTATACGGTAATTGGTAATTAAAATCGTTTCCTATGTAATCTAACTTTATAGGATTATCTTCTTCAATTTCACTTAAATTTAGATAAATTTTTTTAAAACCTAATGATTTTAAGTAATCAACAATTAAAGTTCTTTTATTTATAATATCATCTATATTATCAAGTTCACAGATAGCTGTCTTATCCTTTTTTCGGACTTTAACAATTTCTGCATTTGTATTTGATTTAATAAAATCTTCTGATTTTTGTATTATTTTGATATTATCTTTATTTATTGGTTTATTTACTTCAATTCTTGTTCCAAGACAAGTACTTGCTTTTAAATAAGGAATATTATTTTCTCTTAAGTAATTATGAATCTCAAAGCTTTCAAGTTTAGCATTAACAAAAGGACTTACTATATTATTTTTATAATTAATTAAAATTCCAGGCCGATTATCTAATAAATCGCTAATATTTGTGCCATCAATTACAGTATTAAATCCATTATCCTTTGCTACTTTTGTTATGTGTTCATACATTCTTTTTCTACATAAATAGCACTTATTTGATTTATTTTCTAAAAATTCGCTGTAATCATAGAAATCATCTTTTATGACTACTTGATTTATATTTAAATAATCTGCAATTTCTTTAGAATCATTAATAAAATCTGTAGGCATTATACTATTATTAATAGTGATAGCTAAATGATCTTTTGTAACTTTTTTTGCAATATATGCAATTAAAGTACTATCTGCTCCACCAGAAAAGGCAATAGCTACTTTTTTATCTTGGAGTTGTTTCTCAACATTTTTTATTTTATCTATCATTTAATCAACTGTTTAATATAGTTTAATAATTCTTTTGCATCTTGATTTTTAATATCTCTAGATTTTTTAAGAAAATTCAATAAAATATCTTTTTTTGAAGTGTTTAGCTTTGTTTTATTTAATATATTTTCATAATTACGACTAGGATAATAAATTGATTTAGCTATTTTTATAATTTCATCTTTTTCTTTATTTGTAATTATATTGTTTTTAAAAGCTTCATTAAGTGAATAATCAAGGGAAACTAAAGGTACTGATAATTGTTTTAATGTGTCTGGATTTAATACAACTGCAACATCATCATCAGACGTGATTTTACCATTAGCATATTGATTGTAGACATAACCAATACCTTTCATTCCAAGAGAATCTAATTCTGAAGCTCTTAAAGCACCCATACTACTTGCACCAATGACTTTTATGCCTTTTTCTAAAACACTTAATATTTCTTTATGAGCTACAGCAGGGGATTTATGGAATATACCATCAATAATACCAATAATATCAGGATTATATTTTAAATCATTTAAAATATCTCCTCTTTTAATTGGGGGTTTATATATAATTTCGTCTGAATCTAAAATCTTTTTTGCATCTTCAAATGAAATAGATAAACCTGTATAAATAATTACTTTCATACTAAATCTAAAAATCTTTTACCAATTCTACTACTGTCAATAGCATAAAGTTCTAACTCTGGAATAACAACTCTTACAACAGGAACACCTATTTCTTTTCTTGTTAATTCAGTAAAAAAGATATTATCAATGTTTACTTTTTTTACTTCTTTAATACATCTTAAAATATCTTCTTTTATTGAACTTTTACTTTTGTTTTTTAATTTTTGGAAATTAATAAGTTTATCTTCTTTTTCAAAGTAGTGTTTATTGATTTTTTTCATACGTTTATAACCAGCTTTTCGCATAAAATCTGCTCTAACAGTATCTTCTCTTGCACCATGAATTTGTGTAGCTCTACTTTGTGCAACTTCAGTTAAAGCTCTTAAGATAGCTATTTCTGGGTTTAAATGAGTTCCAACACCTATAGTAAGTAATGCAGGATCTTTAAGTAAAGTATCATCAGAAATTGCAGCTACTGTGGGGATATCTAAATCTGCAGTAATATCTAATATTTTAATATCAATTGACTCAGAATTAAATTTATCTAAAAGATCATTAACTAAATGACTTGTAATAGTTGATTTATTGATTTCTTTTTTATTCTTTTTTGTAAGCTCAAATATACTCCAAGCATCTCGCTCTATTACTTCAAAAATTCCATGTAAAATAGCTTCTTCTAAATTATTTCCAGAAGCAAGACCATTAGTATTAGACTTAAATAATTGAAATTCCTTATTTTTAGGAGTATAAGGATGATAAATTGCATTTGATGGAATTAAAAACTCTTCATCACTTATAATATCCTTTGTTTTTGTCCATTCTAATTCAATGTTTTCATTTAAATCAATATTCTTTTCTAAATTCAAGCTATTTGGATTTATAGTGTTTTCTAGGTTTTCTTTGAAGATGATATCAATATCTTGTCTTTCTGCAGAATATCTCTCATAAGCTTCCATAATAGCAGAAGCTTTAGCATGGGATTTATTAATTCCTTTACCTGCATAAACACTAACACTACCATCCTCTGCAGTTGGTCTAATAGCTGAAAAAACTGGAATATTAATTCTATCTAAATCAGTAATATCTGTTACTCTTGTAACTCCAGCTATTTTTAATTTATCTTCAAATTTTCTAATAGTCTCATCAGGTGCAATGATTCTATGGGTTCCTTTAAAATAATTAATAGGGCTATCATTTAGCATACTTATCCAAGCATTCCAAGAATTATATTTTCAAGTCCAACAAAAATACCTAAATAAGTCATATAACCTGCAATTATAATACTACCTATCCAAATAATCTTATTCCATCTGAAAACTTTAGAACCATCTAATCCACCGAAAGGAATTAAATTAAAAAGTGCTAAATAGCTATTAATACTAAAACCTAAAGTTAAAGTTAAAAATAAGACATATGTTACTGGATCATTTGGATTTAAACTAGGATATAATGCAACAGCCACTCCTAAGAAAATTAATGATATTATAATATTCATAACAGGACCTGCAAGTGAAATGATACCATTTTCTCTGTCATTAATATGATTACCATAAGTGTAAACTGCACCAGGAGCAGCAAAAATAATACCCATAAAAGATGTTAAAATAGCTATTATAAGTCCTGTAGGCCATAACTTATATTCTGCCCAATAACCAAAATGCATTGAAGTAATTTTATGAGCTATTTCATGAAAGATAAATCCAATACCAACACCTACCATGGAAATTGGTAACAATGATCCAATAGCTGAAAAATCACGATTTGAATAAAGTATTGAAAATCCTAATGAAATAACTAAAAATGAGATAAACAAGTCTCTTAATTCATTCATTGTAAATTTAAACATAATTTATAGATTGTTTATATTATAATATAAATATTATTATAAAAAAATTATGAGTGTCAATTTCTTAGTTGGTACAATTTTTTGTTTATTTTAATATTTTGAAAAAACCGTTATATTTTATTTTTTCCATCATTATTGTGCTTTAATGTGCATGTTTTTAAAAACAAGGATGATAAAGCTTATATAAGTGAGGAATCATATTATAATCTGCGAAATTGGTAAAAATTAATTCTCCAATCAATAAAAACTAATTTTACAATTAATAAAAAATGATTCTCAAATTAATTAATATGCCTATGTCTTATTCGGAACTATTTATATAAAAAACCTGATAAAATGTTTTAAACTGAATTTTACTGATTAATATAAATTTTATTGTAATTTATCTGAAGAAACTAAAAGTAATGCGATGAAACTATTGCAAGTTGAAAACTATTAGATTAATATCATGTTCAAAGCATATAAAAACAAATTTAAAACAAAATTAGATTTTTTAAATCAAATATATCACCAAACAATCAACTGGACACAAAACATAAAAAACCTAAAAATCAACTAAGAAATTATAGTCATTATCAAAATCTAAAAAGATTTATACAAAAACCGAAAATTTAAATATTAGTTAATACTTAAGTATAATTGTTGAAGTCTAAATTATATTTTATTTTTTAGATTTAAACTGTATTTTTTTATTTTTTAAATAATAAATAATGGTGAAAAAAAAAATATGTTGAAAATAAATAACAGTGTTAAATTCAGTTTAATATTCTTATTGGCAATTATTATGTCTTTAAGTTTAGTTAGTGCTGAAAATGCAACTGATTTCAATGATGACAGTACACTTGAATCTTCAGTTTTGTCTTCTGAAAATTCAGGTGGCTCATTTGATATCGATGATGAATCTTATTCTTCATATTTCGATAACGATGGTAATTTAGTTAATACAAGTGTCCAAAATGGTGATACATTAAAATTTGGTAATTTATCAAATAAAAAAGTTGTTATTAGTAAACAACTTAATGTTACATCACAATCCAATTCTATACTTTCTAACTGTAATGTTAAAATTACAGGTGATGGTTCAGGATCTTTTTTAACTAATTTAAATTTTTATACAAACTCAATTCTTGGTAATGAAAGTAGTTTTTCTGTAATTTCTCTTGATGGATCTTCAGATAATGTAATTTCAAATAATAAGATTAATGTTGACTTTGCTGATAATAGAAATACTTCTTATTTTACTTTAACTGGTATTTTAGGATCAGATGAATCTCATAATAATTCAATTTCTTATAATACTCTTACTATGACCTCTAATGCTCCTAATATTGACTCATTATATATGTATGGTATTAATTTTATAGTGCCATATCAGAGTACTTATGGGGTTTATGATAATAGTATTTACTCTAATACACTTAATTTATTAAATAATTTTTATGTTAGTGGTATTGGTCTTGGAAATAATAATAATTTTTTAATTAAGAATAATAAACTTAATCTTCAATCTAAACATTTAGTATATGGTATTACTTTAACTAATTGTAAATATGGTAATACAAGTGAATATAGTAGTATTGAGAATAATACAGTTAAAGGTATTGGATCAATGCTTTATTTAGTTGAAAGTTTTGATTCAACATATCTTAATATTTCCAATAATAACTTAAAAGGAACTGGTGATGCTGTTTATGGTATTGCAGGATATTCTTCTAAAAATCAAATAATTTCAAATAATGAGATATTTGTTCAAGGTAGAAATATTTCAAATGTTAAAAATAATTATGATGCTATAAAGACAGGTCAAAATGGAATTTATTATATGGCAAATTCTTCAAATATTGATGTTTTTGATAATTTAATTGTTTCTAATTATTTACTTGGTGGAGATTATGCAGTTCACTTTAATAATACTAGTTTAGTAAATGTTACAGTTGATAATAATGTATTAATTTCAAATAATTATTCTTATCTTGGAAATAATGCAATTTTAGGTAATGTAAGTGATAGTAATAATACTGGTAATTATACATTAATAAACCCAGATTTAGAAGTTAATGTATCTGATATAGATTATGGTGAAAATGCTACAATTAGTGTAAAACTTAACTCAGATGCAACAGGTAAAGTTATTATTACTGTTGATGGTATTAATTATATTGCAGATTTAAATAATGGCGAAGCTACCTTAATATTACCTAACTTAAGTGTTGGTAATCATACAGTTAATGTTTACTATGAAGGCGATAAAAAATACAAAGTAGCTACTACAGACGTTAATTTCACAGTTGTAGGTGATGTATTTAAAACCTTTTTAAATGGTAAAAATATTGTACTATTCTTTAAAAATGGTACTAGGTATGTTGTTTATTTAACTGATGGATTAGGTGATCCTTTAGTAAATAAAACAATTACATTTATCATTAATGGAAATGAATACAATAAAACTACTGATAGTAATGGAAGTGCATCTATTGCTATTAATTTAAATCCTGGAACATATAATGTATCTGCTTCATTTAAAGAAGAGGGTAATTATACTGAATCTAGTGTAAATAATACTGCAGAAGTTTTATCTACTATTAATGGTAAAGATATTATTAAATTCTTCCGTAATGGAACACAATATCATGTTACTGTTTTAGATGGTCAAGGTAATCCTATTGTTGGTCGTAATGTTACTATGAATATTAATGGTGTCTTTTATAATAGAACTACTGATGCTAATGGTACTGCAACATTAACTATTAATTTAAATCCTGGTAATTATACTATTACTGTAGTTAATCCTAATGATGGATTACAAATGAGTAATAATATTCTTGTTAAACCTACAATCACTGGAGAAAATATTGTAAAATATTTCAAAAATGGTACTAATTACTATGTTACTGTTTTAGATGGTGAAGGTAATCCTATTGTTGGTCGTAATGTTACTATGAATATTAATGGTGTTTTTTATAATAGAACTACTGATGCTAATGGTACTGCAAGACTCGCTATTAATTTAAATCCAGGTAACTACACTCTTACTGCATATAATCCAATAGATGGATCAAGTGTTAGTAATAATATTACTGTTAAAACTACAATGACTGGTAATGATGTAACTAAAACATTTGGTGTAAATGGAACTTATGATGTTACTGTTTTAGATGGTCAAGGAAAAGCTTTTGCTAATCAGGAAGTTGAAATTAATATACATGGTGTTTTCTATAAGAGAACTACTGATAGTGATGGAATAGCTAGGTTAAATATTAATTTAAATCCTGGTGATTATATTGCAACAGCTTACTGGAATGGATATTCTACATCAAATAAGATAGTGGTTAATAGACCTTAATTTTAAATTATCTTTTTTTTCTTTTTTTTAATTTTTTTTTTAATTGTATTTACTAAAAGATAGCTATTATTAAAAGTAAAAATAATTCTTTTTTTATTAATTTTATTTAATGAATTTTTTATTTAAATAATCTATAATCTTAAACAGTACTTTTAAAAGTTAATGATCTATATATTAAATTATTAAAATACATCATTGATAAAAATAGCTTAAAGATTATTAAAAATATATAAATCTATTTTTAAAAATAAAAATGCTATATTTAATTTTAACAGATTTCTTTTGATTTTTAATTTCTAAATTGACTTCAAATATCTTTATTGTAGTGATTATTTTTAATTAATGTTATTTGAATAAAAAGGTGGAGAATAAATCAAAAAATTATATATTTTTAGAAATATATCATAATTTGGATAATAGTAATGGAAAATTAATCTCTTTATAGTTGATTACCTAATATTTTTTAATTAATTTAATATCTATATATAAATAAAACATGCATTTATATGAAAAAGTTTGGTAACACAATATAATAGTTACTTTACTGTCTCAATGACCAATTTTAAGATAGAAATGAACTTTTCCAAAATTACTATTTTTGATTTTTACCACCTCTTGTAGGAACGATATTATCCTTAAAAATAAGTTTTAATCATTCTTATGTGACTATAGTTTAAGTTATTTTTGTACTAATTACTCTTTTTTGTCTTTAATTTTCTCATAATTTAAAAATTTTCACACTTAAAAAAGATTATATCCTTTAAAAAATAAAATAAATATATTTCAAAGTGATTATATATGAGAAATTCAATTTTAAAGAAAAATTCATTAATTATGAATATTTTGTTGAAAATACTGAAACTTAATATGAATTAGATATTTTTACATTATATATATTACATATACTTCCTGAAGATTTAGAGATAAAGATTGTAGTTTTTATTTGAAAAACTATGACTAATCATGGTAGTTCTGATTGTTGTGGTTATTGTTCTTATAAATACATAAAAAAAATGATGAAGATCAGGAAGATTATAATAATAGAGTCTTAAATTAGTTTCTTCAAAAACATTCAGAATATTTGAACTTATTACTTTAAAATAGCTATTTTAAAAAAATATTTTAAAGATTAAAACTAATCTTAATATTAGGTGAATCTTGTGACTTGTCAACATATCGAAAATATTTTAAAAAATCTAAAAGAAAAGGATTATGATGCTTATTTATTAAATCAGTTCACTAACATAGCTTATATTTCTAATTATTTTCCAACTAGTTTTGCCTTTTGTATTATAAAAGATGATCCAATAATTTTTACATCTAAAATGGATATGGAAATAGCTAAAAATAATTCTTCAATTGATATTATAGAATTTGAATCATTTTCTAAGTTAAATGAAATCTTAAAAGAAGAAAATATTTCTAAAATAGCTGTTGAACCAAGTTTACCAATAAATCTTTATGAAAAATTCAATAATGATTTTGATTTAAGTATTGAGACTTTTATAAATAATGAAAGGATGATCAAGTCAAAAGATGAAATCAATAAAATCACAAAAGCTACTAAAATAGCTCAAAATTCATTTAAAGAGCTAAATATCTTATTAAATAAATCTAAAACTGAATCAGAACTTGCATATGAGCTTGGTAGAATCATGAGAAATAATGGTGCTGAAAGCGAATCTTTTGATACTATAATTGCAACGGGTTCTAATTCAAGTCTTCCACATTCTACACCAGAAAATAAAAGTTTAGGTGAACCTATTTTAATTGACTGGGGTGCGAAGTATATGGGTTATTGTTCTGATAATACTAGAACTATTGTTTATACTGAAAAAGAGCATGAAATTTTTGATATAGTTTTAGAATCTCATAATAAAGCTATTAAATCTATTAAACCTGGTGTCAAATGTTTGGATATAGATAAAATAGCTAGGGATATTATAAGTGAGTATGGTTATGAAAAAAACTTCATACATTCTACTGGTCATAGTTTAGGTTTAGATATTCATGAAGCTCCGAATTTTTCTATAAAAGATGATACTATTCTAGAAAAGAATATGGTTTTAACAGTTGAACCTGGAATTTATTTAGAAGGCAATTTTGGTGTTAGAATTGAAGATACAATTCATGTTCAAAACAAAGGTAAAATTATCGGTGATTTAGAACATATTATTAATTAGATAATATTGTATTCAAAAATAAGTAATACTTTATATTAAAGAAAGTATTATTATTTCTATGAATGTTTTAGATAATTTTTTAGAAGAGAATATACCTGAGAAACATTTAATCAAGCTACAAGATTTTTTATTATCTGGTGGAATTATCATAAATCCATTACAACTATTAAGTCTTTTAATAATAGCTATTTTTTCATTTGAAGTAATATTATTAATTTTAATAAATTTACTAAACTTAGATTTTATTTCATTGATATTACCTTTTTTTATTATTCCTCTTTTTATTTCTTATACTTTAATAAAAAAAGAACAAAGAATTAATGAAATCGAGAAAGAAAGCCCAGATTTTTTAAGACGTTTTTCTTCAGTTTTACGTGTTGGTTTAAGTTTTGAAAATGCAATGGAAAATATTTCAAGTTATAGCTCAGGTTCATTATATGATGAGATTAAAAGAACAATTTTAGAAATAAAAATGGGTAAAAACTTTGATGAAGCATGGAATTCCTTTGTAATTAGATTAAATTCAAAAGAATTAAAAAGAGCTTTTACGATTATTTTAGAAGGTAGAAAAAGTGGAACTAGCCTTGCAGGAGTTATAGAAGATATTTCAAATGATTTACGGGTGATGATGATATTAAAAAGAGAGAGAAGATCTGCTGTTATGATGGCTATTATGTTTTTAGTAATATCTGCAATTATAGCATGTCCTTTTTCTCTTGGAATGGTTAGTATTTATTCAAAATTTATGTCAAATCTTGGAAGAACTAGTGAACTTATATCTACTGCTGTTATAGCTGCAGAATCATATGTTATAATTCATTCTATTTTAGTAGGTTTTATTATTGGTTTAGTTTTATATGGGGACTTGAAAAAAGGTTTAAAATTTTCTATTCCTTTAACAACGATAGCTTATTTGATTTTTTATTTAATTTCAAATTTCGCAGGAAATTTTCTTTTATATTGAGGTTACACAATGTTTGAAATATTTTTATATGATGAAGATGCTCAAGGAGGAGCTGAAATGATTTTACTTTTTGGAGGAATTATTGTAGTTGTTTTAATAGCTATATTCTTTTATAAGAATTATTTAAATGATTTTACAAGTGAAATTAAATCAAATGAAGTAAATAGATTTAATAATAAAGTTAATGAAATAATAAATTATTTAAATTAATTTAGGGGTTTTAAAATGGAAATATTGATTAATGGAGAAAAAATTTCAAATAATAGTAAGTATAATGTTAGAAATCCATATAATGATGAAATTATTGATGAAATTCCAATAGCTAGTAAAAAAGATGTTTTTAATGCAATTAATTCTGCAAACAATGCTAAAAAATCAATTCAAGAAATGTCTGCTCGTAAAATTTCAAATAGATTGTATGATGCTTATGAAAATTTAAAAAAAAATAAGAAATCTTTAGCAGAAACTATAACAAAAGAAGTTGGAAAACCTATTAAAGAATCATTAACTGAAATGGAAAGATCAATAGAAACATTAAAATTATCAGCTGAAGAAGCTAAAAGAATTTATGGTGAAACTGTCCCATTAGATGCTGGAATCAATGGAAAAGGATTTTTTGCTTTTACAAAGAAAATTCCATTAGGTGTTGTAGGGGCTATTACACCATTTAATTATCCAGTAAATTTATCTATTCATAAAATTGCTCCAGCTATTGCAAGTAAAAATACTGTTATTTTGAAACCTTCAATTCAGGCACCTCTTGCAGCTTTAAAAATGCTTGAAATTATTGCTCATGAATTTCCAAATGGTGTTTTAAATTCTTTAACAGGTTTTGGTAGTGATGTTGGAAATGAACTTGTTGAATCTTCTAGTGTTGATAAAATCTCATTTACAGGTAGTGTAAATGTTGGTCGTTTAATATCTTCTAAAGCAGCTATGAAAAAAATAACATTAGAGCTTGGTGGCAATGATCCTTTGGTTGTTTTAAATGATGCAAATATTGTAGAAGCTGTTAAAGGAGGAATATTAGGATCTTTTTTAAATGCAGGACAAGTTTGTATGGGTGTCAAACGAATTATTGTTCATGAGGATGTTTATGATGAGTTTACTAACTTCTTTGTTAAAGAAACAAGTAAATTAAAAATCGGAGATCCAATGGATGAAAATACTGATATAGGTCCTTTAATTGATGAAAAATCAGCTATTGCAGTTGAAGAATCTATTTTAAATGCAGAAAAAAATGGTGCAGAAATTTTAATTGGTGGAAAAAGAAATAATGCATTTTTAGAACCAACAGTAATTGGAAATGTTAATCCTGATATGGATTTAGTTATCAATGAAACTTTTGGTCCTGTAGCTCCATTAATTAAAGTATCATCAACTGAAGAAGCTATTAAAATAGCTAATTCTTCTAATTTTGCCCTGCAAGCTGGTGTTTTCACTGAAAATTATAAAAATGCTTTAAAATGTGCCAATGAAATCGAGACTGGTTCTGTTTTTATAAATAAACAATCTACTTTTAGAACAGATAATATGCCTTTTGGTGGTTTTAAAGATAGTGGTATTGGAAAAGAAGGAGTTAAATATGCAGTAGAAGATATGTGTAAAACGAAATTAATTGGATTAAATATTCGTTAACTTTTAAGGAAACTTTCAATTAAATTTCTTGTTTCATTTAATGATTCCATTGGTATTCCTTTGGGTATTTCACCAAGTTCTCCCTGAACATCTTTTAAAATACTTCCATTCATACCTAAAAACATTCCTTCACTAGTAATTCCCATAAGATTTTGGGGTGGAAGAAGAGATACACCAACTTTATTTCCTTCTTTAACTTTTAAATCATTTGTAACTACAGTTACAGCTCTTTTTCCAAGATTCACATTGCAAATCATTAAATTATCACTATTTGAATGTTTTGTAACACTCATTACCTCTCCAAGTTTTATATCAATTCCTACTATAGGATCATTAATTGGACCTAAGCTTAATCTATTTTTAAGACCTAATATTGTATCTAAAAAGAACTTTACTTTTGCTATATTCTCTATTGTTTTTTCTCTATCTTCTTTAGGGCTGGAATCTAGAAAAACATTACTCCAGTTTTCACCACCTAAATATTTAATAATTTCCATAGATTTATCTCTTAATTTTTGAACATCTTCAGAGTTGCTAAGGTTATCTCCTTCAAGGTATGAGTACAATAATGATTGAAAGTCATTATCCATTTTTTTACCAGTATCAATAGCCATTTTTTTATTCCAATGTCCTCTAAAGATTCCAACTTCTATAGTTTTTACATATAAATCTTTTGATTTTTTAGCTATTAAAATTCTATAATCTTTACTTGTATCCCACATATAATTCCTTCTTTAAAGTATTATGTTTATTTATAAAATTTATATTTTTTAAAATTTTTCATTATTTTTTTGTTTTTGTTTTTATTTGATGTTTAACATTATTTTCTTTAATTTAATAGAAATATTAGGGATTATAGTTATTTAAACACAAACTATTTATACTAATAAAAAAACATTATATATTATCTTAACTTAAACTATAATAAGTTAATATTTGCATCAAAAATTTATTTTAATAATGTTTTTATGTGTCATGGGTGAAAAAATGGTAGAAGTTTCAAATCTTTATAATTTAGATATTTATACAATTACTGGGCAATATGTAGGAAGAGTTGCAGATGTTGTTCTTAATATTAGATTAGGTACAATCTCAAAATTACAAGTTAATGCTATAGAGCTTGAGAAAAAGCAAGTAGGAATTAAAGATATTTGGAAAAGGGGATTTCAATTAGTTCCTGAAGAGGAAGGAGTTCGAAATTATAAAGATGATTTATTAACTATAGATTTTGATAAAGTTCAAGCTATCAATGATATCATGTTAATAGACCCAAGAGATATTCGAAAACCAAATACATCTCACTCTGCTCCTGATATGGATAATATTCCTCATAAACAAGTAGAACAAGAAATTAGAGAAATTCCAAAAGAACAATAATTATTTTTCTTTTTTTAAATTTTAAATAAAATAAAAATTATACATAATATTGATTTTATGAAGATTGGAATTTTAGGCTGTGGAGCAATATCTAATATAATCGTTACAAATATTGTCTCTGATAATTTAGATATTGATTTAAGCTATTTTTTTGATAATGATATTGAAAGAGCAGAGAATTTAGCAAATATTGCTGGTGGAATAGCTGTTCTTAGTTTTGATGAGATGATTGATAAAGTAGATTTAGTTTTAGAAGCTGCTTCACCTTCATCTGTAAAAACTTATGCTTCAAAAGTCCTTGAAAAAGGTAAAGATATTATTATTATGAGTATTGGATCTTTAATGGATATAGAATTAAGAGAAAATTTAATAAAAATAGCTAAAGAGAATAATACTAAAATTCATGCTCCTTCTGGTGCTGTTGTTGGATTAGATGGTATTAGGGCAGTAGCTAATTTGAATTTAACAGAAACTTCTCTTATAACTCGTAAATCTCCTAAATCTTTAGGTAAAGATAGTAAAAAAGAAGAAGTTCTTTTTGAGGGTAAGGCTTCTGAAGCTGTTAAAAAATTTCCAGTTAATATAAATGTTGCTGCAGCTATTAGTTTAGCATGTAAAAGAGATATAGATGTTAAAATTATTGTAGATCCAAATGTTTCACGTAATATTCATGAAATTATAATTAAAGGAGAATTTGGAGAATTTCATACAAAAGTTATGAATTTACCATGTAATGCTAATCCTAAAACTAGTGTACTAGCTGCATTTTCTGCAATAAATCTTTTAAAAAATTTTAATTCAACTTTTGTTATTGGTAATTAGTTTTGGTTTTTATGAAAGAATATGAAATATATTCTAATCTTAAAGTTCCACTATGTTCTAAAACCATTTTAAGATTAGATGGTAGAAATTTTCACACATTATCTAAGAATTTAAAGCTTTTAAAACCATATGATGAGCTTTTTTTTAAAAAAATAGTTAGTGTATGTGAAGAAATATTTAATGAGTTTTCACCAATTTTTATTTATGCCTTTTCAGATGAGATAAGTATTTTATTCGATAAATTACCTTATTCTTCTCGGATTGAAAAATTAGATTCTATCTTTCCTAGTTTTGCTTCAAGCTCTTTAACAATTAACTTAAATCATGATTATAATTTGGATAATATAAAACCAATAGCATTTGATTCAAGAGTAATAACTGTAACAGACAATGAAATTTCAAAGTACTTTAAGTGGAGACAAGATGAATCTTGGAGAAATTGTGTGAATAGCTATGGTATTCATACTTTGAAAGATAAATATTCTAGTAAAAAATCTAATGTTATAATTAAAGGCCTTAAAATACAAGATATACATGAATTACTATTTGATAATGGAATTAATTTAAATGATCTTCCAATTTGGCAAAAAAGAGGAATTGCTATTTATAAAAATAATTTAGAAAAAACAATTATTGATTTTAAAATTCCAAAATTTAATAATGAGTTTTTTAAAAATATTAATATAATTGATGTGTGAAAATATGGGATTTTTTTCAAAAATTTTTAGTAGTGATAATAAAAAATTTAATGAAGTTAAAGTAGATAAGGAAGTAATAGAATCTTTCTTGTATTATGCAAATAAATCTTTTCCAAATGAATTTTTAGCTCTTTTAGAAGGTAAAATAAAAGATAAAACATTATATATTATTGGTTTAATTTTTGTTCCAGGAGAAACATCTGATACTGGAGCTGTATTACAAACAGGCATGTTACCATCTAATATTGATTCATGGGGTTCAATTCATAGTCATCCAGGTCCAAGTGCACAGCCTTCTGGTGCAGATTTATTAACATTTTCAAAAAATGGTGTTTTTCATATGATTGTATGTTTGCCATATAGCTTTGAAACAATTAAAGCTTATGATAAATATGGTGAACCTGTTGATTTTAATATTGGTTATTATAAACAGTTATTTTCAGAAGATGAATTAAATGATGAATTATTTGATGATGATCTAGATGAAGACTTATTTGATGATGAAGATATTGATTTTGATGATGAAGAAAATGATGAGCTAATTCCTCAAAATCCTAATTTTATATCACCTGAGCAAATATCTTCAAAGGAGATTATTATTGATGCAAAAGATCTTGAAGATTCAGGTGTTATCAATATTGAAATTGATGAATTTGGTAATGTAAAAAAAATAAATAATAAAGATATTGATGATAAAAATAAAAAATAAGTTTATAATTTTAATTTTACAGCATCATATATATTATCTAAATCTTTAAGTTTATCTATTAGTTCATTTGGAACTTCTTCATCTAAAGTTAGAATCATTATAGCTTTTCCACTATCTAATTCTCTTCCAACTTGCATTATTCCTACATTAATATTGTCTTCTCCAAGTAAAGTTCCTATTTTACCAATACTTCCAGGTATATCTTCATATTTAGCTATAAACATATGGCCTTCAGGTTTAACATCAACCCAGTAACTGTTTACTTTTAATATTCTTGGGCCATGCAAATTTGTTCCTTCTACTGAAAATCTTTCATTACCACTAACTGCAGTAACTTTTATAATAGAATCATAACCTTTTCCATCATTTCTAATGCCTTCAGTTATTGTCATTCCTCTTTGTTTTGCAACTATTGGTGCATTAATAGGAGTTACTGTATCTTTAAGATAAGGATTTACTGCTCCTTGTATAATACTTCTTGTTAACAATTCATGATTTGGAAGTTCTCCAACTTCTCCACCATAGACTATTTCTATTTCATTTATTTTTCCATGAACTGCTTGTGATATAAAACTACCTAATTTATTACATAATTCTATATAAGGAGTGTATTCTTTGTTGTTGTCCATTCTTGGAAGATTTAAAACGTTTTGAGGTGTTTCATTTTGAGATAATCTTATAATCTCCTCAGCAACTATAATAGCCGCATCTCTTTGTGCTTCTTTAGTTGAAGCTGCAATATGTGGTGTTAAGACAATATTATCTAATTCGAATAATTTTGAATTTTCTTTTGGAGGTTCTTCTTCATATACATCTAATGCACAGCCACCAATTTCATTGCTTTTTAATGCATCATATAATGCATCTTCATCTATTATTCCACCACGAGCACAGTTTATAATGTAAGAATTATCTTTCATAATTTTAAATTCTTCTTTTGAGATTAGATGATTAGTTTCAGGAGTAAGTGGGACATGTACTGTAATAAAGTCTGATTTTTTAAGAACAGTATTTAAATCTGTTAATTCTACACCAATTTGACTAGCTATTTCTTCAGGTAAATATGGGTCATATACAACAGCATCCATTTCAAAAGCTTTACATCTACTTACAACTTGGGAACCGATTCTACCCATTCCAATTACACCAAGAGTTTTATTTCTAAGTTCCACTCCCATAAATTTTTTCTTTTCCCATTTACCTTCTTTTACAGACTTATCAGCAATAGCTAATTTACGAGCAAGAGTTAACATTAAACCCATGGTATGTTCTGCAACAGTTATTGATGTTGATTCTGGAGAATTAACAACCATTATCCCTTTCTCAGTAGCTGCATCTAAATCAACATTATCTACACCTACACCAGCTCTAGCTATTATTTTAAGATTTTTTCCTTCTTTAATCACTTTTTTTGTAACTTTAGTCCTACTTCTTACAATAATACCATCATAATCTTTAATATTTTTTAATAAATTATCAGGACTTATATCTGTATCTACAATAACATCACATTCTTTTTTGAGTATATCAATACCTTTCTCATTAATTGCATCTGCAACTAGCACTTTCATCTTTTCACCTTTTAATACCCTATTTATAATATAATTAATTAGCTTAAATTTTTAGAAAAATATTTAAATTTTAATAAATATATTTATTTTTGTTATTATAATATTTAAAATTTATAAATTGGTGAAAATATGGTTTCAATAGAAGAATTTCCAATTGCAACAACTAATGATATTCCAGGATATGAGATAATAGAAACAAAAGGATTTGCATATGGACTTACAGTTAGAAGTAGAGGGGCAGGTGGACAAATTACTGCTGGTGTACGTTCTTTTTTTGGAGGAGAAATAAAAGAATATGTTCAAGTCATGGAAGAGTCAAGAAACGATGCACTTGATAGATTAGTTTCTCATGCAAAAGAATTAGGTGCTAATGCTCTTATTGGGGTTAGATATGATTCTGATAATATATCTGATATTATGCAAGAAATTTTAGCATATGGTACTGCTGTAGTAGTAGAAAAGAAATAATTTCTTGGTGATTTTATTTTTAATGATTATTTAACTTTTAAAAATATTAAAATACCTGAAACTATTTTAGGATCTGCTCCTTTAATAGGGGATAGCTATTTTGGTCATCGTGCACGATTATATCAATTAGATTTACATAGAAATCCAGAAAATATTTCTAAAATTATATTATCTGGATATGAGGAAGGAGTTAAAGGAATAAATTTAGTTAATGATGAATCATTAATTGAAGGATGGAAAATAGCTCTTGATAAAGGATGTAAAATGGATGTAATAGCTACTATTGGTAAAAGAGAAGTAGATTACTTAAATCCAGATTATAGTGAAATAAAAGATATTGATTATGTAGAAGATATTGAAGTTTTAAAAGAGTTTTCACCAAAAATCATGTTAATAGATGAGTTTATAGTGGATAGCTATGATTGGAATTTAATTGAAGATATTTTAAATAAAATTAATAATGATTCATTATCTGGACTTATAACAGCATTTCCTTTTAAAACAACTAAAAAGATTTTAGATTCTAATTTTAATAAGGATTTATTTGATTTTTATATGATTCCTATAAATCAACTTGCTTATATGATGGATTCTCCTTCATTCCTTCAAAAAGAAAGGGATGAATTAAAAGAATTACTTGAATCATTAAACAAAAAAGTAATAGCTAGTAAAGTCTTAGCTGCAGGTATTCAAATGCCTGAAGAAAGCTTTAATTTTTTAAAAAAGATAGATTATATCGATTCAATATCTATTGGTGTTGCAAACGAAAAAGAAGTTAAAGAAGATTTTTCATTACTATTTAATAAATAAAAATGGTGTTTAATTAGGATAAAGAAAATAAATCAAATGTAAATGGAATAAAAATGATTTTAAACATGATGATAATGATTTTATTTATTATAATAATGGCTTTAGGCATTTAGGTTAAGATAATAGAAGTTATAATCATTGCTTTATTAGTATTTTTATCTTATTATTATAATTTAAAAAAAGTAAATTAACTAAAGTCTATTATTTCATATTTTTCAAATGGAACAAGATTTTCACTTTTTAAATCATTATTCAAATCTTTTAAACCATTTTTTAGTTCTAAAATAGCTTTTGGTGTTGGTTTTATACCTGTAATTTGTAAATATTGTTTAATATCTATATTACAATATTCACACTCAAAATTACAACAACGATCTTCTTCTTCACAACCATAAGCTTCTGAAGATTCATCAAAACCAATAATTAAATCTTGAATTAACTTGGGAACACGGTTATCATGTGCAAACATAGCTATTTTTTGAGAATATGAACAAATTCCAACAGCAGTTTGTCCTTTAAAATTACAAATCCATTTTATAGGGTAATTTTTTGCCCATTTTAAATTTAAATCATCCATAATATCAACTATCTTGTCTTTCTTTTATTATTCTTAATAAATCATTTGAACTTTCAAATTCTTTTAATTCCCATGATTTTATAACAGGTATGCCTTCAATGGATTCTTCAAAATTTTTATTTTTAATAATAAAAGTTGGTTCTGATGATGTTACTTCAGATAAATCTTTTAATGGTAATGCCATTTTTTTTAATGTTTTTAACTTCCTATTTTTTTCCATATTAACTATCAATGAACCTTTTATTTTTTCTTCACTTTTTGCAACACTATCAAAAGGACTTTTATTAGTTGATACAAATCCAAAACCTAATCTATTTAATTCATCATTTTTGTCATTACTCTTTTCAATTTCAGTATATGGTTCAAATAAATCTATATCAACAGTAATCTTAGTATTTAATATTTCTTCTAACATCATTGCAGTTTCTGTATTTGTTTTAACAATTCCATTTTCGTATTTATACATAGTTGTTCTTGATACATGAACTAAATCAGCTAAATCTTTTAAAGATAATGAATATTCTTCTCTGTATTCTTTTAGAACATTACCATTAATTTTAACATAATATCCTCCTCTATCTGCTAGAACTTCAGGATATTCATTATAAATAATCATATTTTTCAATGTATTTAATGAAATCGCAGGGACTCCATGACGTTCATAAACTACATCCTCTTCTAAAAAACCATTTTTAGATTTTTCACCTACTATTATTGGTGAGGCTAGGAATATTTGAGATAATTTTCTCATTTCTTCTGCATGAACTTCATTAATACTGTCTACATTTGTAAAAGTTTTTAATAAAAGAATCAATAATTTTTTACGGGCTATTAAATCAAAACACCTTTGTTCATATATATTTGATGTTTTAAATCCCTCTAAATTTAATAAATTATTTATTTCTTGAATTAGTTCATTTCTAATTAACACAGAAACACCTAGTACTTATTTATAACAGATATATTATTTAAATTTTACAATAATATTATCTCTAAAGATTTCAAGTTAGTTTTATTATAATCTAAATTTCTTTTTAAATAACTTAATTTAGAAATTACTAATTAAATTATTTTTAAAATATATAAAATTTATCTGATAACGCTTTTTAGATAAAATAATCAGTAATATTTTTTAACTATCTAATTTAAATTAAAATTAAAGAAATTTCTCTTAAAACATGCTTGTGGTAAATTATGTTAAGTAAAAAGTTTATTATACTACTTTTATTTTTTTTATTCAGCGTACTTGGAACTTTGAATGCAGAAAACAATGATTTAAATGGTACAAATTTTAATTTAGAAGATACTCAAACTATAGGAGATACTCAAACTAATAACTTATCTTTTCATAAACCAGTGATTATTGATGATGATTCGTATCATGATTATTTTGATGGAAGTGGATATATTTTAGAAAATAAAATTAAGGAAGGAGATTTAATTAAAATAGCTAATGTTTCTAATAAATCTTTTAAAATTGATATTCCATTAAATATTACATCTTCATCTGAAAGTGATATTATAATAAATAGTCATTTTGAAATAAAAAATACAAAAAATCTAAATATTTATGGTTTAAAAATTAAAAATACAGATTCAAGTCCTTTTTTTATTGATTTTGTAGATAATTGTAATATTTTTAATAATACTATTTTAATAAATAGCTCTTTAACTAAAGAAAGTCTTGATTATGATATTTTTGGAATTAATTCAATTGATTTATATAATTCCAGTATTTATAATAACAATATAAATGTTTATAGTAAATTTAAAAGCTATGGGATTAATTTAGATTTTGCATACAATGTTACAGTAAAAAACAATAATATAAGTGTTTCAGGCATTGAGAAAGGAATTTTTTGGGGAACAAGTGGGGGTTTGGTTAAATATGCTTCCCTATCCCTTGCTGTTCAAAATTCAATTAATGTAAAAATATTGAATAATAAGATTTTACATTATATTTTAATTAATCCTGGAAATTCACCTATTAGTTCAGGATATAGTACTTCATTTAATGTTTTATTTTTTAAATCTAGAAATACTCTCTTTGATTTTAATTATATCTATACTGAGGGATATAATTACGTTTATGGATTACATTTAGAGAGTAATGATGATGATTCTTCTATGTATAATAATATTACAAATAATATTTTTTATACAAGATCAGATTATTTTGCAAATGCAATACAATTAGGTGTTGGAAATAAGTATTCTTATATTTTTAATAATACACTTATTTGTAATTCAACTAACATGACTTATGGTATAAATGTATTAACGATAGGTGGAAGTTCATCTCCTTCTAATAATGAGATTATTAATAACTCTATAAATTGTTTCAGCTATTTTAATCAAGGCATTCAATTGTATTCTTCAAACAATAATAGTATAAAAGGTAATAATATACTTGCTGAGGGAAGTATTTCATTAGGTATTAGTTTAGGAGGTAGTTCCTATAATAATGAGATATCATACAATAATATTAATACTAAGGGAGATAATAGCAAACCTCTTAGGGGAGATTATGTTGATGATGTTGATCTTGAAAATGGTGGTATTAAAATAAAAGGACGAAATCAAGGTGCGTCTAATAATATTATTTCTTTTAATAATATTGTTACTGATGGCAATCACACTATAATTTTAACTGCTTCTTCTAATGATAATATTATTGAAAACAATAATCTAAAAGCAAATAGTTTAGGAGGTGATGAAAGTATTATAGATAAAGTAGGTAATAACTTAATTTCAAATAATTTTATAAGAAATAACATTCAAAATTCCTCTGATTCAAATAAAAACGAAAATAATCAAACAAAAGATGTAAAAACAGATAATACTGAATCATCTACTAATTCTTCTCAATTCAATCATAGTACTCTTGATGAGTTTAAAAGTAATAATTTTGAATATATTAACTCCTCTGAATTAAAACATATTGATTCTTACAATTATGAACTTACTAACAATTCAAATACTAATTTTATCAGTGAAATTTCAAATTTTTTAAATATTGGAGATGCAATTAGTGAAATGATATCTTCAAATGAAGTAATGTCTAGTCCAAGTCAAAATGTAAAGTATTATGAATTAGAAAAAGATAAACCAACTAAAAATATTATGGATAATACAATATTTAAACTAGTTGGATTATTTACATTTGTATTAATAGCTATTTTTATTCTATTAGTTTATTACAGAAAAAATACTTTAAAAGAATAGTAATATTTAATATTTTTAAGAACAATATTATAATTAACTTATCTAAAATTCAATGGTGATTATAATAAATTATTTATATGTTGGTATTGATGATACTGATTCTAATGAAGGAATGTGTACAAGTTATTTAGCTTCTTATATTATAAATAAACTAAAAGAAAATGATATAAAAATTGTAAATTATCCTCGTCTTATTAGATTGAATCCTTTTGCTCAATTTAAAACTCGTGGTAATGGAGCAATTTCTTTTAAAATATTAAATGATAATAAAACTAGTTTAGCTAAAAAAATAATTTTAGAAGAAACTAAAAACTTTGCAATGTTAGATTCAGAAAATACAAATCCAGGAGTAGTTTTTTATAATGGTCAAATTACTAATGAATTAGTTGATTATTCTATTAGAGCTATTAATTCTATTATTACAATTGAAGAAGCAGAAAAATTTGCAAATAGAATATGTGCTGAAATTCATAAATTTAAAAACGGCAGAGGCATTATTGGTGCTCTTGCAGCTATTGCTTTTCCTTTAAAAGATTTTACTTATGAATTGTTAACATATAGAGTTAAGAATAATTATGGTAAAAAAAGGAAAATAAATAAAGGATCTGTTTTAAAGATGGATCAAGAAACTTATCCAGATACTTTTGAAAATTATGATATGAGTGAAGATTATATTGCAATAGAACCTAAAACACCTTGTCCTGTTTTATATGGTATTAGATCTAATACTATTGATGCATTAAAAAAGGCTGAAAAAATAGTCAAAGTTGATGAAGATATTTATTCAGCTTGTATTTTTAAAACAAATCAACATACTGATGCACATATTCAAGAAGTAAATAATATTGCTGATTTAAATCAGTTTTCTTGTTACAAATTTAAAGGGACTGTTAGGAAGAGGCCTACAATTATTGAGGGAGGACATGTTTTTTTCCATCTTTTTGATAAAACAGGAGAAATTGAATGTGGAGCATATGAACCAACAAAAGATTTTAGAAAAATTATTTTAAAATTACATCCTGGTGATATTATTGAAGTTTATGGGGGTATTGGAAAACATAATACTTTTAATATTGAAAAATTTAAAGTTATTAAATTAAATAAAATTAAATATATAAATCCTAAATGTGAATGTGGTAGAACATTAAGTTCTGCAGGTAAAAATAAAGGTTTTAAATGTAAAAAATGCGGTTTTAAAATTAAATCAGGTAAAAAAATAGCTATTGATTTTAAGAGGGATTTAGAAGAAAACAAGTTATATGAAACTCCAATATCTGCAAGAAGACATCTTGCAAAACCTATTTGCCGTATGGATATTTAATATTATAATCTTTTTTTATTATTTAATAAATGTATTTTCTAAATTATATGTATTATAAAAAGTATACTTATTATATATATTCTAAAAGGTATATGTATTCTAAAAAGTATACTTATTATATATATTCTAAAAGGTATATGTATTATAAAAAGTATACTTATTATATATATTCTAAAAGGTATATGTATTCTAAAAAGTATACTTATTATATATATTCTAAAAGATATATGTATTCTAAAAATCATATAAATTTAAAAAGTAATATAAATAAAATAAAAGGGTAATTAATATGGATAATTTACCATGGGGTACAGATTCAGAACTAACTAATAATCAATTTTATAATAGAAAAGAGGATCTTGAATCTATAAAAAGTTTATTAAATACAACAAGCATGGGTTCACCACCAACAATAATAATGCCTGGAATTAGAGGTGTTGGAAAAACAGTTTTACTTAAAAAAATTAAAAAAGAATTAGAATCCGATTATATGGTTTCTTATGTAGATTTAACACAATCTTATAGTTATCAATCTGGTAAATTAACTGAAATAGGAATTATGCATCAGTTTTATAAATCTTGGATGAAATCTGCAAAAGAAAAGGGGTTTAATACATTAATCAATAGTATTAAGAAAAAATTCTCTACTAAAAAATATAAAATAAGCCAAATAATTGATATAGGAGGATACCCAATACCTATTACTGAATCAGAAGAAGATTATGAGAAACTGTTAAACTTTGTTCTAGATTTTCCTCAAAAAATATATAATGAATATTCAAATGAAATCAAAGGCGTAATTATAATAATTGATGAATTTCAAGCTATTAAAGATTTAGATAAAGATTTAGATGGGTTTTTATGGTTTTTTAGAAGTATTATACAAAATCAAAAAAATGTTGCATATGTGTTTTCTGGATCTCTAAATTCTAAGGATATTGTTTTTGAAAAAATAGCTAGTCAAATGGGTGCATTTGGAGGTAGGATGTTAACAATAGAAATTAATCCTTTTAGTAAAAAAACTGTTTATAATTATTTAAATGAGAAATTACCTTCTTTAAAATTAAAAAAAGATGGTTTTGAAAGATTTTATAATTGTACAAATGGGATACCTCATTATGTTAATACTTTTGCAAATCTACTTCCAAAGAACAAAGTTTTAAATAATCAGGATGTAAAAAATGAATTTAAAAAAATTATTCCTATTCTTGCAGACCATTTAAAATATCAATGGGCAACTTTGAATTTAACAGAACAGAAAATAATTGTAAGTTTAGTAAATAAACCTTTAAAAAGAAAAGAGATATCTGAAAGCATTAATATTCCTTCAAGTTCATTAAGTAAATCATTAAATAAATTACAAAATATATCTGTAATAAAAAATGATAAGGGGATTTATTCTATTTCAGAACCTATTTTAAAAGCTTGGTTAAAAGAAGAATATGGAAATAGAGGAACTTATCCTTATAGGATAATATGAAAAGAATTTTAAATAAAAATATATTTAACAAAATAAAAAAGGTATAATATGGTTCTTAGAGAAATTTCAGAATTTATTTATAATTTTCAATATGCTGAAGAAGATATTAAAACTTCACAAATAGCTAAAGCATCTTTTTTAGACTTTTTTTCTGTTGCTCGAAGAGGTTTTAAAGAAGATTCTTCAAAAATAGCTTTAAAAACAATTAATGAATTATATGGTTTTAATAATGATTTAAAATCGAGTGTAATTGGGAATCATGAATTAAAACTTTCAATGATTGATGCTGCATTTGTAAATGGAATTTCAGCTCATAATTTGGAACTTGATGATGGTCATAAAATAGCTCAAATGCATTTAGGAGCTATTGTTTTTCCAACAGCTTTAGCAATTAGTGAAGCTTATAACTTATCAGGTAGCGACTTCTTAGAAAGTGTTATAGTAGGTTATCAAGTTGGAATTTTTTTAGGTTCTATTGTTAATCCTCAACATAGAAATAATGGTTTTCATACATCTGGAACTATAGGAACCTTTGTATCAGGTGCTGTAGCCTCAAAATTATTAAAATTAGATAAAAATAAAATTTTAAATACTTTTGGTCTTTGTGGAACTCAAGCTAGTGGACTTTTAGAATCAGGTCACAGTGGAACAATGGGTAAATCATTAAATATAGGTAAAGCTATTTATAATGGTATTTTAGGGGCAACATTGTCTAAAAATGGGTTCAGTGGAAGCAAATCTATTTTTGAAGGAAAAAAAGGCTTTTTAAATAGTTTTGTTTTTAAAACAGACCTTTTAAATCAAAAAAATCTTTTAAATAATTTTAATAAATTTAGCTTTAATGATATTTACTTTAAGAAGTATCCTTTTTGTAGGCATATTCATTCAGCTATTGATACAGCATTAAAACTTAGAATAAATATTTGTAAAGAATATGGAGCTATTGATAAAGTTTTAATAAAAACTTATGATATAGCTTCTGAACATGATAATTATAATCCTAAAAGCAAAGATGAATTAAAAAATAGCTTACCTTATGCAGTAGCTATTACATTAATTTGTGGTGAAATTAATCTAGATTTAATAGATGAATTAGTCTATGATGGTTTATTTGATGAGGATAGCTCTTCTTCTAAAATTAATGATATAAAAAAATTGGTAGATAAAATTACAATAATTCCAGATGAAGAATTAAATAATCTATTTCCAAATTTAAGACCAACAAACATTATTATAAGGTTAAATGAAAGATTTAGAGGAGGTTTATTTCAAAATACTACTATGATTCCAAAGGGGGATATTGAAAACCCATTATCTTTAGAAGACCTTATTGATAAATTTAAAAGTTTAAATCCTGATTATAATTTATCGAACTTATCTATTATTGATAATATGGAATTTCATGATGTAAAGCAGATTTTAGAAATATTAAATGTATGATGAAGGTTAACAATGGAACTTACTAAAAAATATCTTGAAAAATTAGGAATTAAAGAAGTTCAAAGTGATTTTATTTCTTTAAAAAGATTTAATGATGGTGGTCAATATCGCTTTGAAGTTCCAGGAATTCAAAATCCAGAACATATGGAAATTTTATTAAAAGAAGCAAAAAAAGAAGATATTAAAATCCATAGAATAACACAAACAAAAGGAATAATGCTTTTATCCAATGATGAAATTAAAAAAATGGTTAATATTGGAAAAAAATATGAAACAGAATTATTTTTAGCAGTTGGCCCAAGAGCAACATATGATACAAGTGCATCAGCTCAAACAAAGGAAGGTTCAAGAATAGGTTATAGAATTAGAGGTTATAATAATTTAGTCTATGCTATTGAAGATGTATTAAAAGCAGTTAATTTAGGTGTAAGGGGAATTTTATTATATGATGAAGGTCTTTTGTGGGTTTTAAATAAAATGAGAAAAGATGGAGAGTTGCCAAAAAACCTTAAATTTAAAGTCTCTGCGCATACTGGTCATGGAAATCCAGCATCTTTTAAACTACTAGAAGAAAATGGTGCAAATTCTATTAATCCGGTTAGAGATCTACAAATTCCAATGATTGCAGCTATTAGGTCTACAATTTATATGCCTTTAGATATTCATACAGAAAACCCTAAATCTAGTGGAGGATTTATAAGGCATTATGAAGTTCCAGATTTTATTAAAGTTGCATCCCCAGTTTACTTAAAAACAGGAGGATCTATTGCAAGTATCCATAATTTCGAAAGTAGTTCAAAAGAAATATTTGCTAGATTAAAACAAGTTAAATTAGTTAATGAGATAATAGATAAGTATTGTTCTGATGCAGTTCCTTCAAGTTCTTATAAAGATTTAGCTATTCCTGAATAGGTACATATTATGGATATTAGAAAAAAAGTTCAAAATGCAGTAATAGAAGCTAGTTCATCTTCAAGATACATTGATAAAATAGCTATTTTCGAGAAAGCATTAGACTTAGAAAAAAATGGATCTAATGAAAATGCTATTTGGGCATTAGAGTTAATAATTAAAAATTTAAAAATAGCTAATAATAAAAAACTTCCACTTTGTGATGATACTGGAATTCCACATGTCGTAGTTGAAATTGGTTCTAAAATGGTATTATCTGGTGAGATGATACATCAAATTAATGAAGGTATTTCAAAAGGTTTAGAAAATCTTCCAGGAAGGCCAATGGCAGTTAAAGGAATAGATATAGAAAGATTAAATCAGAATAAAGGTTTATTTGATGAACCTTCAATGTTAAATCCAGCTAATTTCATTATTGATGATGGCTTTTATGAATCTAGTTATAAAAGAGATATAAATCCTGATACTTTAAATATTCATATAATTCTTCTTGGAGGAGGGCCTGAAATAAGAGCTAAAACTTATAGGATATTTCATAAAAATGATTATAATAATATTTTAAACGAAACAATTACATGGCTTAAAGATTCTTTAAAATTATTAGGTTGCACTCCTTCTATTCCATCTATTGGTATTGGAAGAACTCATTTAGAAGCAAACCAACTAATGCTCAAAGCTTTGATTTATGGGGATTTAAAAAAACAATCAAAAATTGAAAATTATATTAGTAATGAATTAAATAAAACAAATATAGGGCCTTTAGGGCTTAGTGGTAATATGACAGTTCTTGGAACTTTTATTAATATTGGTCCTCAAAGAGCTAGTGGTGTTAGAATTATTGCTTCAAGGCCATCTTGTTTTGTTGAACCAAGGATAAGTACAATTAAATTAGGTGAATAATGAAAGAAAATAATTTTAAAATTAACGAACATTACTTAAAAACAGCTATTTCTGATATTAAACCTAATATGATTTCAACAAGAGGTTATAATCAAGAAGAGCTAATAGAACATATCTCTTTTAGTGATATGATTTATCTTCTTTTAAAAGGTATTTTACCTTCTAAAAAAGATGGGAAATTATTTAATCGTATATTAGTTTCTTTTTGTGATCATGGAGCTACTCCACCAAGTACTCAAACAGCAAGATTAATTTCTTCTTCAGGTTCTCCAATGAATAGTGCTGTAGCTGGAGGATTATTATCCTTTGGTAGAAATCATGCTGGCGCTATTGAAAAAGCTATGAATTTATATCAAAATGCAATTAATAGCTTAAATTTGACTGATGATGTGGATATTGATAATCAACAAATTGTTCAATTAGCTATTAATATTTTTAATAGCTATAATGAAAAAAACAAAAAATTTCCTGGCTTTGGACATAGATACCATGACATAGATCCCAGAGCTTCTAAAATAATGGATATAGCTATCACAGAAGGATTTGTTGGAAATCACACAAAACTTGCTTTTACATTAGAAAATTTATTAAAAGATAATAAAAACATAAGATTGAATATTGATGGAGTTAATGCGGCACTACTTTCTGATTTGGGTTTTAATCCTAAATTAGGTTTAGGAATTTTTATGATTGGTAGGGTTCCAGGAATTGTTGCTCATGTTTATGAAGAATCTATTGATGAAGAAGAGTTTAGAAAATTTTGTGATTTAGATGATATTATTTTTAAAGATTAATAGGTGATAATATGGAATTTTTAGATACAATAAAAGAAAGATATAGTGTTAGAGGTTTTGAAGATAGGGAAGTTGAAAAAGAGAAATTAGATAAAATTCTTGAAGCTGGAATATCTGCTCCTACTGGAGTTAACTTTCAACCATTTAAAGTATTTGTTATTGATACAAAAAAGAATAAAGAAAAATTAAAAGAACTTTATCCTCAATCATGGCCTTTTGAAGCCCCAATACTTATAGCCATAGCTGTAAAACCAGAAGATGCATGGGTTAGAAAAGTAGATAATAAAAATATTGCAGACATTGATGGTACTATTGTAATGGATCATATGATACTTGAAGCTACATCTTTAGGCCTTGGAACTTGTTATATTGGTGCTTTTAATCCTCAAGTAGCAAAAGAACTTTTAAATTTATCCGAGGATTATGAACCTCTTTTATTTAGTCCATTAGGTTATCCAAATGCAGAACCAAGAGATACTCCTCGTAAATCAGTCGATGAATTAGTAAAATATATTTGAGTGTTCTAAATGTCTTCTGAAGAAGAAATGAATATAAAATCAAAGTATAATCTTAGAAATGATTTATTAATTGTTACGATCTCTAAAGGTGATAATAAAGGAAAAGAAATTTTATTAAATGATAACTTTAATCTAATTTTTAGTAATGAGGGTATTCCTTTATTTTTAGAAATTTATAATGCATCTTCTGTTTTTTCTGCAAATAAATTTTCTTTAACTCGTGTTAGTGATATTGATATTATAATAAAAGTAGAAAAAGATTTTATTAATCTTGAATCTAAATTTGCAATAGCTATCCACAATAAAAATGAAATTTTTAATTTTGATTTTAAAGTTGAAAATACAGAAAATATACCTAGTCAGTGAAAATAATGAAATTAGATGTAGTTTATTCAAAAAATTTAGAAGAAATGAATAATAATATGGATAAATTAGAAGATATTGGGTTTCATAAAAATTCAAGTGGTGATAATTACATATTAGCTAAAAAAAGAGTTTATGGGAATATTTATATTCATTTATTAATAATTGTTATAGCTTTATTATTTTTTGCACCTATAATTTTCTTAAATGTTATATACTTTGGATATAATATATTTAAAAATTCTCGATTTGTTTTATTAACTAGTGAAAAAAAAGATGAAGAAGGTAATGATTTAGAATTTGTTAATTTTGATAAATTATTAAAGGAGAAATGAGATGATTAAAACCAGTTTTTTAAAGAAATTATTTTCAATATTTATTTTATTATTTGTATTTTTAGTAGGTATTTTACCTCTTTTTAATAATCAAAGTATTAATTCAGAAATTATTTCAACATCTATAATAGTAATTGCTGTTGGTTTGGGATATTTATTGAGTTTATATAAACCTCAATGGAATAAAGCAGTTCTTTTAATAGATGGTATTGCTATTACAATATCTGGGAGCTTATTTTTATCATATCCTTATAATTATACTTTTATTATAATTGGTGTTAGTATAATTATATTAGCTATTCTTGCATATATGAGAAGACTTCCTAGCTTCATTTTAAGTTTTTTTTATAGAACTTAGGAATATCTTTTATTAATTTATTCTTTTTTAAACAATTTGTAAAAATTATATGTATTTATAAATTATTTTTATTCAAATATAATAGAATTCAATAGTTATTTACAAATTCAAATAGTAAAGCATATATATACCACTAAATAAAAATTAATTTACCATGGTGATTAATTATGGCAAAGATATCAGAGGCAATTGAAGCTATTAAAAAAGCTGAAAATGATGCTGATCAACTTATTCTTGATTCTGAGAGTCAGTCTAAAAATATGATTGATGAATCAAAAATAAAGGCTCAAAATTTAATTAAAGAAGCCAAAGATTCAGCTAATTTGGAAGCTAATAATAGTATTTCAGATGCAGAAAGTAAAGCAAAAATAGATGCAGATAAATTATTGGCAGATGCTAAGGGGAATACTAATTCTCTAAAAGAAAAATCCCTTAAGAATGTTGATGAAGCTGCTTCTTTTATTGCGAAAAATATATTATAGCGTGAGAATGTATGTTTCAGACGGCGAGAATGCGAAAAATAAAAATAGTTACTCATGATTCGTATGTTTCTGATACTGTGAAGGCTCTTCACAATGAAGGAATTGTACAAATCGAAGACATTTCTGATCGCGTTCAGCATGATCCTGAAGTAGCAGAATTATTGGGTCCATCAAAACCCCATCCTTTAACAGGTAAGGTTTCATCTCTTTTGATGAAAACTACCGGTATCTCTGAATTATTTGGAGATGCTTTATCTGAGGATAGTGGTATTAAAGATAAGCTTAGAGGCTTTTTAAACTTAGACAAACCACCAGCTCGTATAGTCAAAGAGTTAGGTTATGATGAGTTAATTGAAAAAGCTGAAGATATTCTTTCTAATGTTGAAACTCAATCAAGAGTTATTGAGGAACGTTTTTCCGCGTTAGATAGCGAAAAAAATGAACTCAAGGCTAATAGGTGCACTGCTAATAAATTAATAAATCTAGACATGGATTTATCTAATTTAAAAGAGTCTAAGTACACTTATATTGCTGTTGGAAGGGTTGATGTTGAATTTTCTTCAGAAGTTAAAGATAAATTAAAAAATTTTAATGATCAATCAACTATTTTTGAAGTTCCAGATAATAATGAAAATTATAATATTATTATTGTCGTTACTTTGAAAAAATATAAAGAAGAAGTGTATTCTATACTTCGAAAATATAATTTTGATAAATTTGATGTAGATAATTTAGAAGGAACTCCTAAACAAATAGTTTCTGATATTACTTCTAAAATAAAATCTATTAATAAAGAACTTTGTAGTTCTAAAAAAGAATTAAAAGAGTTGGCCGAAAAATGGGACAATGATCTTTTAATTGTAAAAGAACAATTAGAAAATGGAAAAGAACGAACTGAAGTATCATCTTCATTTTTAGAAACCCGTGATGCAAAATTAATTGAAGCTTGGGTTCCGCTAAGAGATGTAGATAGTACAAAATCTCTTATTGAAAAAACAACTGATGGTTATTGTGTTTTTGACGTTGAAGACATTGGGGATGATGATGAAGAAGTTCCAGTTCTTCAAGACAATATAGGCTATGCAAAACCTTATGAACTTTTAGTGGAGATGTATGCGCCTGTAAGATATAATAGTATTGATCCTACTATTTTTGTTGCTATTGTATTTCCATTTTTATTTGGCTTTTGTTTAACTGATGCTGTATATGGAATTATTGTATCTATTTTAGGTGTTGGTCTTGTTTTATTTATGAAAGATTTTAATAAAACCTTAAAATCATTTGGCTATATTTTTATTGCTTGTGGTTTATGGTCGGTTTTCCTAGGTCTAATTACTAATGGACTATTGGGAGATTTCCCAGAAAGAATGATAGGATACCGATTACCAACTGTTATTCCTCAACTGGAAGCTTTTGTACATCCTGATACAATACTTCTTATTGCTATAGCAGTAGGTATTATTTATACAAACATTGGCTTTTTATTAGGATTAATTAATAATTTAAGATATGGTAATAAAAAAGAAGCTATTGGTTCTCAAATAGTTTGGTTTGTTTTAGAAGCAGGTATTATCTGCTTAGCACTTGGATTCCTTATGCCTTCTGTAGGTATGATTGGAATGATTCTTGGTGGAATTTTAGTTGTTTTAAGTCTTTTAATGTTAATATATGCTAATGGTGTATATGGAATTATGGATGTTTTCGGTTTCTTAGGGGATGTTTTATCATACGCTCGTCTTTTAGCTTTATGTTTAGCTACTGGTGGTATCGCTATGACTGTGAACATTTTAACTCAATTAGTTGGAGATATGATTCCTTATGTAGGTATTGTTTTAGCTATTTTTGTATTCATATTTGGACATATTGCAAATTTCCTTTTCCAAGTTTTAGGTGCATTTGTAAACTCATTGCGTTTACATTATGTTGAATTCTTTTCCCAGTTTTATACTAGTGGAGAAAATAAATTTGAAGCATTCAAAGCAAAAAGATGCTTCACAAAAATAAAATAATTAATTTAAATTTATAAAATAATAAATAAATAATTAAGGAGAATTTATTATGGTAGATATTGCTTTAGGTACTGCTTTAGCAGCTGTTGGTGCTGGAGTAGCTATTGGTTTTGCTGGCCTAGGTTCAGGTTTAGGTCAGGGTATGGCAGCTGCAGGAAGTGTAGGTGCAATTGCTGAAGACAGTGACATGTTTTCGAAAGGTATTATTTTCTCTGCATTACCAGAGACACAAGCTATTTATGGATTTTTGATAGCTATATTATTACTCGTATTTTCCGGATTATTAGGTGGCGGAGAAGGACTTTCAACTACTGCTGGTATCGTAGCTATTGGTGTTGGTGCTTCAATTGGTTTCGCTGGATTAGGTTCTGGTATGGGACAAGGTATTGCAGCAGCATCTTCTGTTGGTGCTATTGTTGAAGATGATGAAATGTTCTCTAAGGGTATTATTTTCTCTGCATTACCAGAAACTCAGGCTATTTATGGGTTCTTGATTTCTATCTTACTCATGGTATTTGGTGGAATTTTAGCTTAGGAGGTTAAGTAAATGAACTCTGGCACAGATAAAATTGTTTCAAGTATTATGTCTGAAGCCCAGGTTAAAGCTGATGAAAATATTCAAAATGCTAAGGCTGAGTCTGATAATATTATTTCAGAAGGACAAATAAAGGCTGAAGCAGAAAAGAATAAAATATTAGATAATGCCAAAAAACAATCTGATATGAGATATCAGCAAATAATTTCTGAAGCTAAGATGAATGCTCGTAGAGCAGACTTAGGAGCTAAAGAAGATGTCATCGAAAAAGCTTTTGAGAAAGCTAAATCTAAATTAAAAGAATTAGCTTCTACAAATGATGAAAAATATGTTAATTCTTTGAAAAAAATGATTAAAGATGCTGCTAATGATGTTGGTGAAGGCAATTTAATTGTTAAATTAAAGAAAGATGATATTGATAAAGTTAAAGGGGATTTACCTGGAATAGCTTCTGATATTTCTAATGATACTACATTAGAAATTGGCGATCCTATTGATACAATAGGTGGAGCTATTGTTAAAACTAAAAATGGAGACATTGAAGTAAATAATACAATTGAATTAAGAATTTCTAGATTCAAAAAATTATTACGTAATGATGTTGCTAATATATTATTTAAGAATTAGGAGGATAGATTATGGCTGATGAGATTACTGCATTGTTAGAAACAGTGGGCATTACTCCTGAAACTTTTATTGTTTTCGTAGTAATTGCACTAGTAGTTGTAGGTGCAGTTGTTGTAGTGGTTACGACACGTCCTATTTTAGATATTTATCCATATCTTAATCCTAATGCTAAAGTAAGAGCTAGAAAAGGAAGATTATTAACTGAAAAACAATTATCTGAAATTGCTGATGCAAAAGATATTGGTGAAGTTGAAAATTATCTTAGTGGTATTCCAGACTACGCTCCTTACTTAGAAAAATATCCTCTTGATACTGCATTAGAAGTTAATTTAGCAGATAATTATAATATGATTTCAAGAGTGGTTCCTGAAAAAGTACAAAGTTCTTTCAAATTGATGTCTAAAAAAGTTGATATAACAAATATTAAATCTTTAATAAGTGCTAAAGATGTTGGTTATAATGTTCAACAAACTAAGGATCTTTTAATTCCTTCTGGTTCATTATATGATTTATTAGAACCTTTAACAGAAGCTGATTCTGTTTCTGATATTTTAACTGCTTTAGATGGGACTGAATATGCTTCTATTTTAGAAGATGCACTTCCAAGATATGAAGAAAGTCAAATGGTATTAGAATTAGAATCTGCTTTAGATAAATATTATTTAGAAAGTTTGTTAAATTCAACTGAAGTTCCTGCTGAGGAGAATTCACAAATTCTATATTCTTATATTGGAATTGGAATAGATTTATCTATTTTGAAGACTTTTGTAAGAGCTAAACAAGATGGTTTAACATATAATAATATTAGTCCATATATCTTAACTGATGGATATCAATTAAGAGAATGGAAACTTAAAGATTTAATGGAAGCTAATGATGTATCTAGCTTTGTAACATATTTAGAAGGTACAAAATACTCTGAATTTTTATCAGATGCTCTTACTGAATATGAAAAAACAGGTTCTGTTACTTTATTTGAAAAAGCACTAGATTTACATTTAGCTGAATCAGCAAAATCTTTATCTATTAAAAAGCCAATAGGAATTGGTCCTATTATTGGATATTTAAATAAAAAAGAAACTGAAATCAGAAATTTAAAGATTATTGCACGAGCTAAAAAGGAAACAAATTATCCAGTTTCTAAAATTATGGAGTTGTTAGTATGAGTTCTGTAGGAATTATAGGGAATATGGATATTGTATCAGGTTTTAGGCTTGGTGGAGTAAAAGAAGGAGTAGCTGTTGCCAATAAAGATGAGGCGATCGTTGCATTTGATAAATTTTTAGATGATGAACTTTCAGTTATTATTATAACACAAAAGATTGCTAATGAGATTAGGAGTCATATAAATAAAAAACTTGGTTCACAAGTTTTACCTATGGTTATTGAAATTCCTGATAAAGATAGTAAATCTGAGGAATCATCTGATCAATTAGCTGAGCTAATTAAAAGAGTTACTGGGGTAGAGATGGTTAAATGATTATCAAAGGAAATATTATTAAAATTGCGGGGCCTGTTATTGTCGCAGATGGCATGAGGGGTACTCAAATGTTTGAAATGGTTAAAGTAGGTAATAATAACCTTATTGGGGAAATTATTGAGCTTGAAGGCGATACTGCAACCATTCAGGTTTATGAAGAAACTGCTGGGATTCAACCTGGCGAAGTAGTTGAAAGTACTGGTGGTCCATTATCAGTAGAACTTGGTCCTGGAGTTATGGGATCTATTTTTGATGGGATTCAAAGACCATTAGAAATTATTAAAGAAGCATCTGGTGATTTTATTGCAAGAGGTGTTGATGCACCTTCTGTTAATAAAGATAAAAAATGGACTTTTAAACCAGTAGCTAAAGTTGGAGATATTGTTAAACCAGGGGATGTTTTAGGAGAAGTCCAAGAAACTACTGCTGTTTTACAAAAAATATTAGTTCCTCCTATGCATGGGGGAAAAATTAAAAGTATTGTATCTTCTGGAGAATATAATGTATTAGAAGATATCGCAGAAATCGAAACTGAAGATGGGGATAAAAAAGTTCAAATGCTTCAAAAATGGCCTGTTAGGAAAGGACGTCCATATGAAGATAAGTTAGATCCTGATGTTCCTTTAGTCACTGGTCAGAGAGCTCAAGATACTTTTTTTTCTGTTGCTAAAGGTGGAACGGCTGCTATTCCCGGTCCTTTTGGATCTGGAAAAACTGTTACACAACAACAATTAGCTAAATGGGCAGATGCTGATATTGTTATTTATATTGGTTGTGGAGAACGTGGTAATGAGATGACGGAAGTACTTACTGAGTTCCCTTATTTGGAAGATCCAAAAACTGGTAATCCATTGATGGATAGGACTGTTCTTATTGCTAATACTTCTAATATGCCGGTTGCAGCTCGTGAAGCTTGTGTATATACTGGAATCACTATTGCAGAATATTACCGTGATCAAGGTTACGATGTTGCTCTTATGGCAGATTCAACTTCTCGTTGGGCTGAAGCTATGAGAGAAATTTCAGGTAGGTTGGAAGAGATGCCTGGTGAAGAAGGTTATCCTGCATACTTAGCTTCTAGGCTTGCTCAGTTCTATGAAAGAGCTGGAAGAGTAAATACTTTAGGTACTGATTCTAAAATAGCTTCTATCAGTGTTGTTGGTGCTGTATCTCCTCCTGGTGGGGATTTATCTGAACCTGTTACACAAAATACATTACGTATTTGTAAAGTATTTTGGGCATTAGATGCTTCTCTTGCAGATAAACGTCATTTTCCTTCTATTGATTGGTTACAAAGTTATTCTTTGTATATTGATAGTATTCAAGGTTGGTGGGAGAAAAATGTAGCTCCTGATTGGAGAAATGTACGTGATGAAGCAATGGTTTTACTTCAAAAAGAATCAGAACTTCAAGAGATTGTTCAATTAGTTGGACGTGATGCTTTACCTGATACTGAACAGGTTACTTTAGAAACTTCTCGTATGTTAAGAGAAGATTTCTTGCAACAAAATGCTTTTGATGATATAGATACTTTTTGTACACCTGAAAAACAGTACTCAATGTTAAAAACAATTTTACTATTCCAAAAAGAAGCAATTGCTGCAGTTGAAGATGGTGCAAATGTACAAAGTGTTGTAGAATTACCTGTAAAAGAAAGAATTGGTAAAATGAAATATATTCCTGAAAATGAATTTTCAGATGAAATTAGTAAAATACAAAATGATATTACTAAAGAATGTAGTGAGGCTTAAGAATGAACACAAATATTAAAACAAGAGAATACACTACAGTTTCAGAAGTTGCTGGTCCTTTAATGGTTGTTGAAGGAGTAGAAGGTGTTAGTTACAGTGAAATTGTAGAAATTCAAACACCTAGCGGTGAACAAAGAAGTGGACAAGTTCTTGAAGTCAATAAAGATGTTGCTGTTGTTCAGGTTTTTGAAGGTACTATTGATTTAAACACTAAAACTACTAAAACTAGATTTACTGGAGAAACTGCTAAAATTGGTGTTTCAAAAGATATGATTGGAAGAATTTTTAATGGTATTGGTAGACCTATTGATGGTGGTCCAGAAATTATAGCTGATGATGAATTAGATATTAATGGTAGTCCTATGAATCCTGTATCTAGGGAATTCCCTGAGGAATTTATTCAAACAGGTATTTCTACAATTGATGGGATGAATACATTAGTAAGAGGTCAAAAGTTACCTATTTTCTCAGGTTCTGGTTTGCCTCACAATGATTTTGCAGCTCAGATTACAAGACAAGCTAAAGTGCTTGGTGATGATAGCGATTTCGTTGTTATTTTTGCAGCTATGGGTATTACTCACGAAGAAGCTAACTTTTTCATGAATGATTTTGAACGTACTGGAGCAATTGAAAATGTTACAGTTTTTATGAACTTAGCAGATGATCCAGCTATTGAAAGAATCATGACTCCTAAAATGGCTTTAACAACTGCAGAATATTTTGCTTTTGAATTAGATATGCAAGTATTAGTTATTCTTACTGATATGACTAATTATTGTGAAGCTTTAAGAGAAATTTCTGCTGCTAGAGGAGAAGTACCTGGTAGGAGAGGTTATCCTGGTTACATGTATACAGATTTAGCTTCAATATATGAACGTGCTGGTCGTATTGATGGTAAAAAGGGATCTATTACTCAAATGCCTATTTTAGTCATGCCTCAGGATGATATTACTCATCCTATTCCAGATTTGACTGGTTATATTACAGAGGGGCAAATTGTATTAAGTAGGGAATTATTCAGAAAAGGTATTTATCCTCCTGTAAATGTACTTCCATCATTATCTCGTTTAATGAGTGGTGGTATTGGTGGAGATAAAACTCGTGATGATCATAGTGGAGTTTCTGACCAACTTTATTCTGCATATGCAGAAGGTCGTGATTTAAGAGATTTAGTTGCAGTTGTTGGGGAAGAAGCACTTACTGAACGTGATCAAAAATTCTTGAAATTTGCTGAAGCTTTTGAATCAAAATTCATAACTCAAAGTAAAGACGAAGATAGAACTATATTTGAAACTTTAGATCTTGGTTGGGAACTATTAGAAATTTTACCTAAATCTGAACTCAAACGTGTTAAAGAAGAATTTATTGAAAAATATCTTTCAAAAAGTGATGATGAGTAGATTCTTAGCATTTAATGCTAATTAATTAAGAAGGGGATAAAATGGCACAAGATATTATTGATGGAATTAATCCTACTCGAATGGAACTACTTAATCTTAAAAAGAGAACAAAACTTGCAGAAAAGGGTTATACTTTACTAAAAGAAAAACGTTCTGCTTTAATTAAAGAGTTTTTTGATATTTTAGATCGTGTAAAAGGAGTTCGTGAAGAAGCTTATTCAAAATTAAATGAAGCAATAATAGCACTTACTTCTGCACAAATTGTTATGGGGGATATGGCTGTTAGAAAAGCATCATTAGCTGTTAAAGAATCCATTGATGTTGACATTGCTTCTAGGAGTATTATGGGTGTTTCTGTACCTATTGTTAATATTAATATGGATGAAAAATCTTTAATTGATAGGGGATATGGTTTTAATGATACTTCTATTCAATTAGATGAAGCTGCGAAAAAGTTTGAAGAATCTATTAAATTGGTTATTGAGCTTGCAGAAATTGAAAAAACAATTTATTTACTTGCAGATGAAATTGAAGCTACTAAACGTCGTGTTAATGCTTTAGAGCATATTATGATCCCTAAATTTAAGAATACTGTTAAATTTATTGACATGAGACTTCAAGATTTAGAAAGAGAAAACTTTGTCAGATTAAAAAAGATTCAATCCACTGTTGAGGATAAAGAAGAAGAAAATTCTGATGAAATGGAGATAGCTGTTTAATTTTAAATAGCTATATCTTTTTTTTTAGTGATTTATTATGCAAAGAAATCCTATAAATCAATATATTAAAGATCCAGATAATAAAGCGAAGTTATATTTATTGATATCTATTGTAATGATTATTTCTACAATACTACTTACAATAGGGACTATAATATTTATTTTATATTTGGTGGGTATTCATCTTTAATCTATTTGAACTTATTTTTAGATTATTATATAATGTTTTTAAATTTTTATTATTATGAAGTATAGTAGCAATTGGTTCATCTTTTTCTATTATAACTTCAGGATATGGAGTATCGTAGATATTCTTATATTTACTTAAATTATTTACTTTGACTTTATTTTGACTATAGATTATTTTTTTTATACAATAACCTTCAGGATCATTTATATTTATTAATTCACCATTAAATGCTTTTAGATGTGCATCAAGCATGTTTATTTTTAAAACTTTTTCACAACATTCATATGTTCCTTGAAATCTAGGATTAATTTCTAATAAATATATTTGGTCTTGATTATCAACTATGTAATCTACACCATTAGATCCTATTAAATTAAATTCTTTAACAATATCTTCTGAAATTTCACTCATTTCTTTAATTATTTTATCACTTGATTCTCTTTTTAATGTATTTTTATCTAATGGTAGTATGTTTCCGTTGTAAATAAAATTTTTTTCTTTATTATAATCATTTTCATTTAGATTTCTTGAATTTATTATTGTTTTAGAATTATTTTTAGTAGATAAAGTTGATGAACTAATATTGTTTCCATCAATATATTCTTGAATTAACCATTCTATTTCCATATCATTTAATTGATTTGTCTTTTCTTTATTTAAAAAATTTACGCCTACTCCTCCAAATCCTTTAAGAGGTTTGACTATATATTGCTTATCTTCACTATTTTTCAAAATCTCAATAAGTTCATCTACATTATTAACCTTAAAAGTTTCAGGAACTAAATATTTATTTTTTATTTTATTAAAAAAATTAAATTTATTATTTATATTTTCAATTTTTTTATTTCCAATAATCTTTTTTCTAAATTTCTTAAATTCTCCACTAAAATCAGAATAATCTAATCCAGAAACAGGAATAATATAATCAACTTCTTCTAAATAATCTTTTGATAATTTTAATAATTTATCCTTAGTATAATTAGTTTCTAAATATCCACAAGATTTATTTTTTTGCTGATTTAAAAGGTATTTTTCATTTTTAATTTCATTAAAATCATATGTGGAATAATAGCTAGTTGAATAAATATCATAATCTAATTTTAATCCAGAATTTATCATTGGTCTAGTGTTTATACCAGATATTAATAATTTTTCCATTTTATCATTATATGTTGAAATAAATAAAAAATTAATTTTTTTAAAAAAAAAGTTACTATTATAAAAATAATAGTCCCGAGCGGAGTCGAACCGCCGTCTCCGGGTCCAAAGCCTAGAAGGATTACCACTACCCTACGGGACTAAGTTTCAATTGTAATATTAGTATATTACAATATAAATATTATATTTATTAATGTATTATTTAAAGCTATTGTTTTTGAGATTGTAAATATTATTTGCCCATAAACATTTATCAAACCAAAGACAATTATTACAAATATTTTCTATATTTTTTGCTTGAATTAAAAATATTATTTATTTGATCTAATAATTTATCACTATTTAATGGATTATTTTCTAAATTTAGTTTATTTATTACTTCTTCATCCATTTTTATAATATCTTTATTGTTTTTTTCATCTTTACAAATTTTATCTTTAGTTAAATTAGGACATGACCTACAAATATCATCATGTGAATTTAAAACTTTTATTTTAGGATTATCTTTATCAATCAATGATTTTATTTTTGTTATATTTTTTACAAAATTTTCATCATAACCATATCCTTGAAAACCTTGGATGCATAATAAATGATGACCTCTTAATTTAATATTCATTAAAATCATTAAAATAAAAAAAGAAAAGTATAATTAGTTTTTAGGTAAAAATACTTTAGAGATAAAACCTGCAGAAATTATTTTAAAAATATCTCCAATGATAAATGGAACAAGACCCATCATCATTAAATCTACAGGGTTTAATAGAATACCCTGTGTTGTATATGACCAAATAGCTAAACCAGTTAATCCTGGAACATAAATTAAAATAAAATTAGCAATTCCAATGGTTGCTGTCATTTTTAAGAAATTACGAGAGCTTGTATATTTTTCACTAATATAACCTACAAAGTAAGATGCAAATATGAAACCTATGAGGTATCCTGCAGTAGAACCTAATAATGTTTCAATTCCACCTGACATTCCTGCAAACCAAGGTAAAAAGGTAATTCCTATAAGAATATATAATATTTGACTTAAAACACCATATTTTCTTCCTAAAAATAAACCCGCTATTAATACAGCAAATGTTTGTCCTGTTATTGGTACAGGGGTCCATGGAAGAGGTATTATAATTTGGGACATAATACCTGTTATACATGCCATAATAAATGCCATGAATATTTTAATAACTGTATTGGATTCTTGGATTTTTGAAAATATATTTTCTCTTAATTCAAAATAATTATCAATATTTAAATTCATCTTTTTCTCCTTTTTTAATTATTAAATCACAACTTATTATTTGAAATTTCTATTATAAATATTTTCTAAATTATAATTATTTTGACGATATATTATTTTACATTTTTGCTTTATCATAAATTGTTTTAATTGTGTCCATATCTACACTAGTATATATTTGTGTTGTTGAAAGACTGCTATGACCTAATAGCTGCTGAATCACTCTAATATCTACTCCATTTTTTAAAAGATGTGTTGCAAATGAGTGTCTTAAAATATGTGGTGTTATTGTTTTATTAATATTTGCTTTTTTACCATATTTTTTTATCATTGTTTGGATATGTCTTGCACTTATAGGATTATTAAACTTGTTTAATATTAGATATTCACTATTACTTTCACGAATAGCTAAATATTCATTTATCATTTCTTTTGACCGTTCATCAAAAAGAACAACTCTATCTTTATCTCCTTTTCCACGTATTCTCATAATCCTTTCTTCAAAATCAATGTCATTTATTTTAAGATTTGTTAATTCTGAAATACGTAATCCTGAAGAGTATAATATGGTTAATATTAATTTATCTCTTAATTTTATTTTTATTCTTGATTTACTATCACAGTTTTCATCCCACTGTACAGAATTTATCAAGTCTTCTACTTCTTTTTTATTTAATGATTTAGGTAATGATTTTGTTCTTTTTGGGGATTCTACATCATTTAAAAAATATATTTTATTAAATTCAAGAAATTTCTTTATAACAACAGTTACAAGATAAATATAATTTTGTACAACTTCTTGATCTCTCTTTAAAAATTGTATATATTTTTTAAAAGACCTTAAAAAATCATTATCGTCATATAATTTTTTTTCTTCTTTTAAATAATCAAAAAATGTAGTTAAAATTGAATTATATGTTTTAATAGTGTTTCTAGAATAATTTCTAATTTCTAAATCAACTAAATAATCATCTAACATTTCTTCAAAATTGAAGATTTCTAAAATATTTTTTTTATTACCTTCAATATCGATTATTGGTAATTCTTGAGAAGATTTAGGAATATATTGATTTGATGATTTTGATTGTCTATTGAATTTCATTTTATCAAACTTCGTTATATATTTTAAAAAATTTAAAAAAAATAGTTTAATTTTAATCCATTGTTATAATTTTTAAATTGCCTGGCTTTTTAACAATATTCATAGATTTAAATGCAACTAAATTTTTAATTCCTTTTAATGAAGATATATCAACTAATCTTTGACTTATGATTCCATCAAAAATTACAGTTTCACCAGTATCATCCATATTTTTTAATTCATCATAGATTTCTTCTACTTTAACTTCTTTTGTAACATTTAAAGCTTGATCTAAGATAGTTCCCATTCCACTACCTTCGATTTCTTTTAACATATCTTTCATTAATGTAGCTTCATCATTTTCTTTAGAAAAATCGTTATCTTCTTCTACAACTTCTACTTCTTTTTTATAAGTCTTTTCAGGCTTTTTATTTTCACTTGAATATTCTTTTTTACTTTTTTCTTTTATAGCTTGTGAAATTTTAGAATGATTTGCTAAAAATTGTTCTGTAGGTACTTTATCACGTAAAGCTATTAATATTTCTTCTTTTTCTAAATCTTCAACTTCTTTTCCTTTTGGTGCACGAGTAATATAATCAACATCACCAATTTGTAAAAGTTCTTTTAAAATTAATTCTCCACCACGATCTCCATCAACAAATACAGTGGTTGTTCTTTTTTGACTTAAATCACCAATAGCTTTAGGAACATTCACACCTTCAACTGCAACAGTATTTTTAATACCGTATTTTAATAAATTTAAAACATCAGAACGACCTTCTACAACGATAATTGCATCAGAAGTGTGGATATTTGGTCCTGCAGGTAATTTTTCTTCACCATATTCTGAGATTTCATGAACTCTCATGGATTCTCTAACTTCTTCAATCATTTTAACATTTACAGGAGCTACAGTATCCATCATTCCTTTATAAATTTCTTTTGCACGATCAACAACTTGTTGTCTTTTAACTGCCCTAACATCTTCTACTCTAGTTGTTTTAATAGATGCTTCACAAGGACCAACACGATTTATTGTCTCAAGAGATGCTGCAAGAATAGCTGTTTCGATTCTGTCTAAACTTGAAGGAATAACTATTTCTCCTTTAGCTTTACCACTATTTGAATGTATAATTACTTGTATTCTGCCAATCCTACCTGTTCTTTGAAGTTCTCGTAAATCTAAATCATTACTCAAAAGACCTTCTGTTTGTCCAAAAACAGCTCCAACCACATCAGGTTTTTCAACAATTCCGTTAGCATTAATTTCAGCATAAATAAGATATTTTGTTGTTGTTAGTTCTTCTCCTTTTCCCATTTTTAAGCCTCCTAAGCTTAATTATTAAGGGATAATTTATTTTTCTAAAAATAATAATTTTTAGGCAATTATTAGATTATAAAATAATTTGCATAAATTATACGATAATTTTCGCCCTGAAAGGGCATTATATTCTAAAAAGAGTTTCTAGATAATATAAGAACAAATTCTATTTTTAAAATAGCTAATATTTCTATTCATTTTTAATAATATATATTTTTATAATAATCTTTTCTTATGATAGCTATTTTACTTTTATCTTACTCACCATTTGTTCTTTAAATTAATTAAAATATTTGAAGTAATTAATAAATAATAATCTTAAACTCTAAATTTATAACAGTATTTTTAATATAAATACCTTGTATTATTATTTGGTTTTTATAATATATAAAATTAAATATTCTAATAATCTTTTAAAATTTTTATTAATTTAATCTAAATTTAACTAATTCTTATTATTTATATTAATTAATTATTTAATTATAATTAATTTTATTATTAAATTTAATTAATAGCTATTTTTCTATTCAAAAATCTTTAATTAATTTTTTATATAAAAATTAAACTTATTATTTATAAAAAACATATATTAAATTAATTTTATTATGGTGTTTAAATGAGTAAAAAACTGTCTCCTAATTCTGTCTTTCAGAAAAAATTTAAAAAAAATTTTAAAAAAAACTTATCTTTAGAAAATTTAAATTTAGAAAATGTTTCAATTGATGATTTGCAGGAAAATAATAATTTTGAAAACTATTATCAGTTAAAATTTTTTCTTGATAATATTTCATCTTGTCAATTAGCTGATGCTTATTTAAATATTGTAAAAAGATCACCAACAATCTATAATTTAAAATCTATCAATAATTTAAAAGTTTATGGTAAAATTTTCACATGTGAAACTAATAGTTATGATTGGGGAACATCAGCAATAGCTATTGATAAAGCAAAACTTGATGATATTTTATTTATATCTGTTGTTGATGATAAATCTGCTGTTTGGGGAGAAATTGCATCAAAAGCAGCTATTAAAAAAGGAATTAAATCTTGTGTAATTTATGGATCTTGTAGAGATGTAGATGTATTATATGAATTAGATTTTCCTATTTTTGCTTTAAATACTGTTCCTAATGCTGGGTCTCCTTTGGGTTTAGGTAAATTTAATGAATTTATAGAAATTGATAATAGAAAAATTTCTAATGATGACTTTTTATTTGCTGATGAAAATGGAGTAATTGTTATTGAGAAAAATCTTTTTAATAAAGTTATTTGTGAAACTCTTTCTATAAAAATTAATGAATCAAAATATATTTCTAAAATAAATGATAATATAAGTTTATCAACTATTGTGGATTTAAAATAGTATTTATTTTAAATTTTATCATATAGTAAATTATTTAAATATTAAAAATTTTTTTTATATATAGTTACCGAAAGTTTTATATAAGATAATTAATATAATAATATTGTATTATAATTTTTTTATTAAGTTTGATTTTATGAAATTTTTAGGAAATAGTTTACATATTGCAAATTCGGGCAAATTAATTGTTAAATCTTCTTTTGTTCCATTGTCTGGAGCTTTTGTTTTTAATAGTAAAAAGAAGAAGATTGGTAAAATTAATAATGTATTCGGCCCTACAAGAAATCCATATATTTCTATTAATATATTTAAGTCATCTAATTATGATGAAATTAAAAGAAATTATGGTGAAAAAATTTTTGTATCAAAAACTAATAAGAAATCCAAAAAAAGGGGGAATAAACCACGAAGAAAAAGATAACAAAACAGGATTCAGCTAAAAAAAATGCTAAAAAAGGTCCTGTTAAAAAAGATAGGATTCCTGCTGAGGTTTTAGAAACTGAAAAACAAACTCATTGTCCAGAATGTAATTCAGAAAATCTAATTGGTGATTATGAAAGAGCAGAAGTAGTTTGTGGTAACTGTGGATTAGTTATTGATGAAAACCTTGTGGATATGGGTCCTGAATGGAGAGCATTTGATCACGAACAAAGAGATAAACGTACAAGAGTTGGTGCTCCTATTACTTATACTATTCACGATAAAGGTCTTAGTACTATGATTGATTGGAGGAATAAGGATATTTATGGTAGAGATATTCCTGCAAGAAACAGAGCTCAATGGTATAGGCTTAGAAAATGGCAAAGAAAAATTAGGATTTCTGGTGCTACAGAACGTAATTTAGCTTTTGCATTAAGTGAATTAGACAGGGATTCTTCAAGATTAGGACTTCCTAGAAGTGTTAGAGAAGCTGCTTCCATTGTATATAGGAGTGCTGTGGATAATAAACTTATACGTGGCCGTAGTATTGAAGGAGTTGTAGCTGCTTCATTATATGCTGCATGTAGGCGTTGTAATGTTCCACGTACTTTAGATGAAATAGCTGAAGTTTCTAGAGTTAGTAAAAAAGAAGTAGGTAGAACTTATAGGTTTTTAACAAGAGAATTAAATATCAAATTACCTCCAACATCACCTGTTGATTATGTTCCAAGATTTGCAAGTGAACTTGCATTATCTGGGGAAGTTCAATCTAGAGCTATTGAAATTATTGAAAAAGCTATGGAAAAAGGTTTAACTTCTGGTAGAGGCCCTACTGGAGTTGCTGCAGCTGCATTATATATCGCTTCTGTTTTACTTGGTGAGAGAAAAACTCAAAGAGATGTTGCAGATATTGCAGGTGTTACTGAAGTAACAATTAGAAATAGATATAAAGAACTCACAGAACAACTTGAAATGGGAGTTACTTTATAATTTTTATTTTTTAGAGTATTTTTCAATTCGATATATTAATTCATTTAATATATCTTCATTACATGTTTTTTTAACACAATTTAATTTTTCTTGATATACTTCAAGATTATTTAAGAATTTTTTTATTTTTTCAGGATCTATTTTTTTATGATATTCACCATATTTTAATTTATTAACATAGAAACCATTTAATATTTGTTCAAAGTTCCCGATAGCAGGTATACTATAGATAGGTTTTTTTAAATGGATAGCTTCACTAATAAAGGTAAATCCACCATTACATATAACTGCTTTAGCATCTTGGAAATCTTTAAAGAAAACATCTTCATTAAATTCTTTAAATTCTAGATTTTTATTTTTTTCATTTTTATTAAATCCATAGATAATAAATTTTTCATCAATATCTTTTAATTTTTCAATTAGTTTTAAACTAGAATCACTAGTTTGATATACTAGAATATAATCTTTTCTATTTGGTTTTAAATTTAAAATTTCTTCTCTTAATACTGGAGGATATATTACAGCTTTTTTTCCAGGTCTTACTTTAGGATAAAAAAAACTTGTTAAAATATGGATTTTTGGATGTAAGATATATGCTTTTATAACTCCTTTAGCTTTTAACAGGTCTCTTTGATGTTTTGAAGGATAATCAATTTTTGTTTGAGTTATCATATGAATATTATCTAAACTAATAAGTGGAACATTAATAATTTTACTTAGGATACTAGAATAATTCTCAAAGTCAGAAATAATTATATGAGGATTGTATTCTCTTGATTTTTTGTATAATATATCGTAACCCTCTTTCATATTATTAGGATTAATTTTAATAGCTTTCAATAATGTTTTTTTAGTTTTCACCTGGTTATTTTCATAGACAGTGTTAAATCCACCAATTTCATAAACATTTTCAAATTTATCACTTAAATATTTATAAGCTCGATTACTTGAGAAAATATGAATATCGTATTTATCTTTTAATCTATTTATTAAAACACTGCTTCTAATAGCATGACCCATTCCTTCTCCACAAACACCATAAAAAACAATTTTTTTTTCTAATTTTTTCCGAGTAGGGGTAATGCTTTTTTCAGAAATATTTATTTGATTTATTTTAGTTTTATAATCTTTTTCTACTTTTAACTTAGTTATTTTTTGAGATTCTTCTGCTATTTCTTCTAATTCTTCTTTTTCAAGAGGAATCATTGGTCCATGGTCAAAACCATAATTAATATCTTTTGCATTAGTTCTTTTTCCTCTAAAATCATTTACAGTACTTATTCCATATTGCATAATTAATGTATATAATCCTTCTTCTTCAAGCCTACGTGTAGATACTCTAATTTTAGGTTTCCTTAAAACTTTAAACTCCTCTAATTTAGCTAATCTTTCTATATAATCAGTATCTTCCCCAAAATTTAATTTTTCATTAAAACCACCACAGTAATCATGTAATGATTTTTTTGAGATTATACCATAACAACCTGCACCATGAGGTTTAATTTTTTCTGATGCTATCATAAACCAATTAGCTAAATTATGAAGGACTTTATCTTCTCTTTTCTCGGATAAAGGTTCCATTTGTGTTATTCCAATTCCAATATCTTCTGAAGTAAATTCATCAACTAATTTTATAAGATAATCTTTTGGAAGCTGTAAATCAGAATCTAAAAATAAAAGCAATTCACCTTTAGCTATTTTAGCACCATTATTTCTACCAACTCCTGGTAATCCTCCTTCAACTATACTACAATCATATGACTTAGCTATTTCAACAGTTTTATCTTCAGAATCAGCATCAGCTACAATGATCTCATAATCTTCATAGATTTGATTTTTAATACTTTCAAGTAATACTGGGAGGTATTCTTCTTCATTGAATGTAGGAATAATAATACTAATTTTCATAATTAATCTTTATAATTAATTTAAAAAGAAATTTTTTATTTTATATTTTTTGTTTTTGAAGTATTTAAAAATTAACTTATAATTTTACTTATAAATAGGAAAAACCATTCCATGAAATACTCATATATTCCGATTTTCCTTCTAATTTATGGGAAATATCATTAAACAATTCCATTTCATTGTATTCTGGTGAAAATAAATAAATAGTTTCATTATCGCTTTTAATTATTTTCATAGTATTGTAATCATTTGATAAATCTATATTTTCATTTGGATTTTCAATATTTACTTCATAATACTCAGGGTTTGCTCCGATTATAGTTATTGAAAATCTTAAAAATACTATAAATAACACAACTAAATAAGGCAGTAATCTGTTTATTAAATATCTAAATTTTTTAGAATCCAAATATTTATCATAATTTGAAGGATTTTTATCTGCAGCTATCTTTAAAGAATTACTATTTAATAATGAACTTAAATATAGATTAATGTAATATTCATTTCTATATACTAATATTAAACCACAAAGTCCTGTAATTGCAGGAACAGAAAAAAAACCTCCATCTAATATACCAATAAGTGTACATGTTGAGAAAAAGCTTAATAATATACTTACTGGAAAACTTCTTTTTTGAAGAGATAATATCATTAAAATAAATATTATCGGAAATAGTATCATTAATATAATAGCTATTTGGGGGATATATGGGAATAAAGAATTGCCTAAATGGATTCCAGAGGGAATAAAACTGCCGATTAAATTATTTATAATTTCTCCAAAGACAGATTTATATATATGGGAGTGTAGGATACTTGTACTTGTAATATTTGGATTTAATGATGCAAAAATTGTGCTTAAATTAATTCCAAGTTTATTTCTCATTTTTATTTCAATAAAAATGCCTGATATAGCTAAAATAAAAGATAATATTATTGTAATCTTTAAATACCTATTAATATTTCTTATTTTTAAGTTTAAAAAATTATTTTTAGAATTAAGTTTATATATTTGGGAAAGAATCATAAAAGCTCCAAAAATACCAAAAAATAAAATATCTTTTCCTTTTGATGAGCCCATTAGAAATATATATGTTATTGGTCTAATAATACTATTTAAGGAATCATTAAATAATATAAAAATAGCTAAACCTATAAATACTATTCCAAAAATAATGTTTTTGTTAACTTTCATCTTATTTAATATATTGATTATAATTAAAAAACTTTTAAGTAAAAATAAATAAAATTTGGCTTTGTAGAAACCCTAATTTTTTAAGAATTTAATATTATTAATTTTAAAATTAGTAAGAAAAAAGATATAAATTTTAAAACGAAGAATATATATTAATATAAAAACCAAAAACACATCTTATCCATTTAATAGTTTGACTTCAAAGCAATTAAACCTTTTGGATTTTAACTTTGAAACACAACTGAAAAATTACATTAAAAAGATTCAAAATAGAACTAAAAACAATGAAATGAAAATAACCTTATAAAATTCATTATTCCCACTAATAAATATGCAAAAATAAGTTTAAACAAATATTCCAACTATTTATAATCATTTATACTCCTAACCATCATTATTCACAATATTAACATTAAAAATATACTTAAAATTAACATATCACAAAATAAATTGTATAATAGACTTATCTAATCAATTAAAGAAATTATTACATATCAAAAAAGCACCACACTTCACCACAATACAAAAAATTCTTCAACAGAATGTCCACAGAAGTTTTAAACAAAATAAACCAACTAAATTTAATGGAAAAGAAAATAAAACCAGAAATCATAGCATTAGATGGAACTAGATTCACAAATGATCATACTGAGAAATATTATGCCACAATACACAAGAAAGAAAAAGCTACATTAAAAACCATATTGCAATCGATGTTAAATCTCGTTTAATAGTAAATTATCAAACACAAAAAGGACTAAATATGATACACAATTTGCAATCAATTCTATTAAAAAAATAAAGAAATATCAACCAAAATATATTATAGCAGATAACGATACGAACCCATAAGAAAATACATAAACGAAGAAATAAATGCATTTGATCAAATACCTTTGAAAAAAAGAGCTAAAAAAGGAAAATACAGATTAAAAAGTCAAACAATATTTCGACACGAAATATACAGAAAAAGAAACAATGTTGAAAGTGTGTTCAGTGTTATAAAAAGATCATCCAGCGGAATAAATAAAAGTAGAAGCACCAAACTATCAAATAAAGAAACCAAACTTAAAAACACAATTTATAACATACATCAATCAACACAAATACAATAAAAAAAGGGTTTCTACAAAGCCTAAAAATTATTTATATTGGAGGAATCTAAATTATTATATTGGAGGAATCTAAATTTTTTCTATAGAATATATTATTTTTCTTATAATTATTGGAATATGCGCTGGATTGTTATCTGGTCTTTTAGGCATTGGTGGAGGCTTTTTAATGGTTCCTCTTCAATATTTTTTATTACAATCTGCTGGAGTTGATAAAAACATAGCTATTTTAGTAGCATTTGGTACAAGTTTAGCTATTATTGTTCCAACAGCTATTAGTGGTGCATATAAACATAATAAAGATTTAAATAATATATGGCCTATAGGTTCAAAACTTGGAATTTCTGGAATATTTGGGGGATTTTTAGGTGGAATAACTGCAAACTTATTAAATCCAAATTTATTAGAATTTATTTTTGGAATCGTACTACTTTTTATAGCAATTTATAACTTTTTTAATAAAAAGGATGAATCAAACTATAAATTTAATATAAATCTTGTTTTAATCTGTATAATAGGGCTAACTGTGGGTTTTTTATCTGGTCTTTTAGGTATTGGTGGTGGAATATTTTTAATTATTATTTTAAATTTATTTTTAGGTTTTTCATTAATAAAGTCCATTGGAATTTCATCTATTTTTATTTCATTCACAGCTATTGGTGGTGTCTTATCTTATGTATTAACAGGATTAAATATGGATGTTTTACCTTATTCAATAGGTTATATTAATTTGATTCATTTAATTGTTATTTCAGTATTTTCTGTACCTTCAGCATATATTGGTGCTAAAGTTTCTAATAGAATTGATGAGAAAAAACTAAAATTAATTTTTTCACTTTTGATTTTTATTATTTCACTTAAAATGATTGGAATTTTTTAAATTATAACTCCAGTTCCTTTAGCTACTATTTGAAAACTGTCTCCACCAAGTCCAACAGTATCATATTCAATGGATAAATTAAGAATACAATTACATCCTTCTTTTTCTGCAGATTCAGATAAATTTAATAATGCTTGTTCTTTTGCGTGTTTTAATTTATTTAATAATTTTTTCTCCTTCTTTTCAAAATTTGAAGAAATTAAAAAAGTATCTTTAGGAAATAGGATTCTACCTTCAAAAATACCTTTATATTCTTTAATTTTATAACGAACTTCTGATGAACTTATGAACAAGGTATTTAAACTGTTTATTTCTATATTTTCTAAATTTTCATCATACTCTATACTTTCTTTTAAGCTGTGTGTTTGAGGTTTGCCTGTTATTTTATGATAAATTAATTTTAAAAAATAATTAAAATAATCTGTTATCTTTTTGAAAATTCCTAAAAAATAGGATAGTATTCCAATTATCACAACAAATAAAAAGTGGTTAATAAGTGTTGGAAGTGCAGCTTGTAGTATAACAGCTAGACTTCCAAAAGTTATCACGTTATATCCTAATGTTGGATTTTTTAATATGAAACTATAGATTACAGTAAATATAAAAAGAATAAAAGCACTTATTGCACCAATACTCTCTCCAATAATTTTTCTAGCTAAAATTGTTTCTATGTAACCTGCAACAAGAGGTGCAAATACTAAACCAAAGTTCCAACCAAATATTGCAATATGAAAATGTAAAAAAAGATGGTAAGTGATTAATCCAGCTATTGTTCCAATTGAAATAGATAAAAAAGCATTTTTCGAGTTCGAAATTCTTTTTTTTGGAATATTAAAATTCATTTCAATCTATTTATAAGTTACTGCTGTACCATAGGCAGTTACAAGAATAGTATTTCCCATAGTTCCACCTAAATTATTATATGAAATTTTAAGACCAATTATTGCATTAGCATTTAATTCTTCTGCCTTTTTTTTCATACTATCAAAAGTTAGCTCTCTTGCTTTTTGAATTTCTACTTCATATCTTGATGTACGACCACCAACAACATCACGAACTCCTGAAAATAAATCTTTATATACATTAGATCCTATTAAAGATTCTCCTGTAACAAGCCCATGATAATTAATTATTTCTTTATTATCTAAAGTATTAGTTGAAGAGAGTATCATTATAATCTAATTTAAAAAAGTTACAAAAATCCATACAAGCACAAAAATAATTATCAATGCAAATAAAATCATTCTAGATTTCTTTGATTGAGCAATTCTTTGGTTATATACTTTTTCACAATCTGGAGAACATACTTTTTCTTTTAGAGGTATAGGTACTCCACAAATAGGACAATGCTTATGTGTTTCAATCATTTTTTCACCAATTTATAATTTATTATTAAATATTAAAAAATCTTTTTGTTGTATTTGTAAGATCTTTTGCTAATATTTCTTCATCAAGGTTTTTATATTTAGCTATTGTTTTTAAAATATGGGGTAAATATTTAGGTTCATTTCTATTGTTTTTAATTTTATCATCAAAATTTTTAGGAATTAAAAAAGGAGCATCAGTTTCAATCATCATCTTATCAGATGGAATAATTTTAACAGCATTTTGTAAGTTTTTACCTCTTCTCATATCACAAATCCAACCTGTAATTCCTATATAAGCACCTAAATCTAAATAATTTTGAGCTTCTTCTTTAGTTCCAGTAAAGCAATGAATTACAGATTTTTTTGCCATTTCAGGATATTTTTCTAAAATGTCTATTAAATCTTCATGAGCTTCCCTTTCATGTAAAAATAAGGGCATATTTAATTTTTCAGCAATTTCTATCTGTTTTTCAAACCATTTTCTCTGAGTTCTTGGTTTTGAAAAATTTCTATTATAATCAAGACCACATTCTCCAATAGCTACTACACAGTCGAATTTAGATAATTCTTCTATCTTTTTTAAAGTATCTTCGTTGCAATCTTTTGCATTATGGGGATGAACACCAACAGTTGAATATAATAATCCTAGATATTTCATTGAATAATCTTTAGCTATTTTACTTGAGTTTATATTAGTTCCAGTTATTATGTACTTTTTAACACCTGCATTTTGGCCATTTTTAATTACATCTTCTTTATCTTTTTTAAATGAAGGATGCATTAAATTGATTCCAATATCAATAAGATTATCCATGATATCACTAAAATGTAATTGTAGTGCCTATGTTTTCTCCATTAATAATTTTTAATAAATTTTTAGGAGTATAACCATTAGCTATTACAGTTCTAATTGATGAACGTTTAATCATTTGAATAGCAGTCATATCAAAAAATTCATATGTTCCTGCTTTAACATCTTTTCCACTAATAAAATCTAACATTTCTTCTACAGTAATTTTACTTATTAATTCAGCATCTTCAAACTTATTAGGATCTTTATCATACATACCATTTACTGAAGTTAAATTAATTAATAAATCTGCTTTTATATATTCTGCAAGTATCGCAGAAACTGCATCAGTACTATGTGCAGGTTCAGTTCCACCCATTACTATAATTTTCTCTGAGGATGAATATTCAATAGCTTCTTGGAAGTTATGAGGAACTTTTTGATATGCAAATTCTCCAAGTCCTATTAATAATATTTTTGCATTAATTCTTGTAACTTCAATGCCTATATCATCACAAATAGCTTCTCCACCATTTAAACCTCTTACTATATTAATATAATCTCTTGCAGGTACACCTCCACCTACAACAACAAATAATTCATGTTCTTTATATAATGATTTTAAAATTTCACTATATTCTTGGAATTTTTTATAATCATAATCATTTAAGAGAACTGATCCTCCAATTGCAATTACTATTCTCATTATAACACCTTTTTTATATTTTTCTTGCTTTATTCATAAAAATATTGTTAAAATAAAATTTTAACTTAATTCAAATTTATAATTCTAAAATCATTAGATAATTATATTAATTAAAACTTATTAAATATAATATTAATATATTTAATGAATTATTATGGGGTTTTTAAAAATGACAGAAAAGAAATATACTAAAAATGAAGGTGCTCCTGTTGTAAATGATCAAGCATCTATAACTACAGGTAAAAAAGAAGGTTATACTTTAATTCAGGATTCTCATCTTATTGACAAGTTAGCTCACTTTGATAGGGAAAGAATACCTGAAAGAGTTGTCCATGCTAAAGGTGCAGGTGCTTTTGGATATTTTGAGGTTACTAATGATCTTTCAAAATATACTAGGGCAAAATTCTTATCTGAAATAGGTAAAAAAACTGATGTCCTTGTTAGATTTTCAACTGTTGGTGGAGAAAGAGGTTCTGCAGATTCTGCTCGTGATCCTCGCGGTTTTGCACTTAAATTTTACACTGAAGAGGGAAATTATGATTTAGTAGGTAATGATATACCTATATTTTTCATTAGAGATGCTATAAAATTCCCAGATTTTATACATACTCAAAAAAGACACCCTACAACTAATTTAAAAGATGCTGATATGTTTTGGGATTTTATGTCTTTAAATCCTGAATCTATTCATCAAGCAACATTTTTATTTACAGATAGGGGAACACCACAAGATTTTAGACATATGGATGGTTTTTCAAGCCATACATTTATGTGGTATAATGAAAATGAGGAATATGTTTGGGTTAAATATCATTTTAAATCAGTTCTTGGAAATGCAACTTTCACTGATGAAGAGGCTACAAAAATGGCTGGTGAAAATCCTGACCATGCTACTGAAGATTTATATGATGCTATTGAAGATGGTAATTATCCTGAATGGGATGTTTATGTTCAGATTATGACAAATGAAGAAGCTAAAGAATATAAGTTTGATCCATTTGATGTTACAAAAGTATGGTATCATGGAGATTACCCATTAATACCTCTTGGAAAATTGGTTTTAAATAAAAATCCAGTTAACTATTTCAATGAGATTGAGCAAGCTGCTTTTGCACCATCAGCATTTGTTCCAGGTGTTGGTCCATCTCCTGATAAGCTTCTTCAAGGGAGATTATTCTCATATAGGGACACACAAAGACATAGATTAGGAGCAAACTATCATCAAATTCCTGTAAACAAGGCTAAAAATACTGAAGTTAATACATATCAAAGAGATGGGCCAATGAATGTTGAGGATAGTGGTGAAAATCCATATCCTAATTATTATCCTAATACAATGGATGGACCAGAACCAGATGCATCATTCAAACCTCCAACTATTGAAATACAAGCTATTATTGACAGCCATACTCGTCCAACAGAAGATATTGATTTTGTTCAAACTGGAGAGTTTTATAGAAGAGTTTTAGATGATACAAATAAGGATCATCTTATTTCCAATCTTGTAGGGCATATGATGAATGCTAAAGAAAATATTCAGTATAGGCAATGTGCTCTTTTCTATAAAGCAGAACCAGATTATGGAACAAGGGTAGCTGAAGGATTAGGGCTTGATATTAGTAAAGTTAAATCTCTTTCTGAAATGTCACAAGATGATAGGGTTAAAGCAACTTTAAATTAAATGAAAAAGAAAATTTATTTCTCATTTGGTTGTTTATTTGTAGGTATTGGAGCTATTGGTGTAGTATTACCAGTTCTACCTACAACTCCTTTTATTTTATTGGCAGCTTTCTTTTTTTCTAGAAGTTCTAAAAAAGCTGATAAGTGGATTGCAAATAATAAATATTTTGGAAGTTATATTGATAATTATAGAAATAAAATAGGTGTTCCACTAGATGTTAAAATAAAGAGCATTATTTTTGTTTGGGCAATGATAACAATTTCTATTATTGCAACAAATAAATTTTATATAACTATTTTATTAGTTATAATAGCTATTTTAGTTTCTACACATATTATTCTTTTAAAAACAAAAAAGTAATTTTTTAATAATATTTATTTATTATGAACTATATATTTAATTATTATTAATTTTAATAACTTATTTTAATTATTATAAATTATTATTGGAGAAAACATGTCAGATATATCATCAAAAGAGTTATATGAATTTAAAAAGACATTAAAAGATTTATCACAAAAAAAAGGTAGGGGTACAGAACTTGTTTCAGTATATATTCCTCCAGATAAACAACTAAGTGATGTTGGAAAACATATGCGTGATGAACTTGGACAAAGTGCTAATATTAAAAGTAAACAAACTAAAAAAAACGTTCAATCAGCTATTGAAGTTATTTTACAAAGAATCCGTTTATTTAAAAAACCTCCAGCTAATGGATTAGTTTTATTTGTTGGTATGATACCTAAAGGTGGTCCTGGTACTGAAAAAATGGAAACTTATGTTTTTGAACCACCTGAACCTATTCAAACATATTGGTACCAATGTAATAATGAGTTCTTTTTAGAACCTTTAGAATACATGATTGAAGTTAAAGAAACATATGGTTTGGCTGTAATTGATAGAAAAGAAGCTACAATAGCTACTTTAAGAGGTAAAAGAGTAGATATTTTAAACCATTTAACTAGTGGTGTTCCAGGTAAACATAAAGCTGGAGGTCAATCTCAACGAAGATTTGATCGTGTTATTGATTTAGCAGCCCATGAATTTAAAAAAAGAATTGGGGAACATATGAACGATGTTTTTTTAGACATGAAAGATCTAACTGGTGTTGTAATTGGAGGACCAGGTCATACAAAAGAAGAATTTGTTCAAGGTGATTATCTTAATTATGAGATTAAGGATAAAATAATTACTACTGTAGATACGTCTTATACTGGTGAATTTGGAATAAGAGAAGTTATTGATAAATCTGCAGATGTTTTAGATGAATTGGATGTAATGAAAGAAAAAAAGATTGTTCAAAAATTTTTAAAAGAATTAATCAACGAGGATGGTCTTGCTTCTTATGGTGAAGAAGAAGTTAGAAAAAATTTGCTTATAGGTGCAGTTGATACTCTATTATTATCCGAAGATTTATTGTTCACTCGGAATACTATTAAATGTTCTAATTGTAATTCTCAAAAGGAAATCACTTTAAAATCTCCAAACGATAAAATTGATGAGAATTGTGAGAAATGTAATGATAAAATGAAACTTGTAGAGTCTAAAACTCTAGTTGAATTTTTTGTAGAAACAGCTGAAGAGCTTGGAACAGATGTAGAATTTATTTCAACAGAAACAGAAGAGGGAATTCAACTTTTAAAAGCTTTTGGGGGTGTTGCAGCTATTTTAAGATATAAAGTTAATTAAATTTTCTTTTGATTTTTTGGAATTCACTTGTTTTGTATCCATTATGATAAATACCTTCTATTTTATAAGACAGAGGGTGTTTATCATAAAAACTATATTGGTTATTTTTTCGTTTTATTCTACATTTGGATTGTTTTTTTATTGGGTTAAATTCAGATTTTAATTTTTCGAGAAGTTCTAAGAAATTATCTTTAGATATATTGTATTTCATATGATATTTTTTGTATAAACAATATTTATTTTCCTTTTTAGTAAAATAATCTTTTTTAATTTCATTATATTGATTATTAGGAATTTCAATTTTATTTATATCTTGTGATGTAATTTTTTTATACATTTTCACACCTTCTACTTGATAAGTATCAATAGACATAATTCACTTTTTTTGTATTTTGATATGTTTTTTTATTAATTTTTTCATTAAATTGAAATTAAACAAATTTTTATTCAATATTATTTTTTTATTTGTTTATAAATTTAAATTTTTTATACTTGAATGTATTGTAATTTATAGTAAGTATTATATAAAGGTTTATATTTCTCTATCAACATTAAACAATTTGAATTTTTAGAGAATAAATTTATAATGATTTTTAGTGTTAAATATTTAAATTAGTATTTTCAGATAAATATTTACTATTGAAATATTTCATTAAATTTTGAAATATTATTATGGTGATATTTTGGCTAAAGATGTTGTTATGATTTATAAGAAGGATTCTTCACGGGATGTCAATAGTGAGATTAGAAAAGGCCTTGAAAATAATTTTAAGGATTTTTGTATTTGTTCTGTTAAGCAATTAGATTCTATTGTTGTTGGTATTCAGAATATTTCTCATTTTTTGCTTGAAGGTGAGTTTGGAGATTTTATTGGTGCTTTGAATGATGGTGCTGAGATTGAAGTAGATGGTTTTTGTCAACGTTATGTTGGTAATAATATGACTAGTGGGGAGATTGTTGTTAGTGGATCTGTGGGTGATGGTGCTGGCTTTGGTCTTCGTGGGGGTAATATTGTTATTAAAGGTAACGCTGGTGATGCTGTTGGCCAATTAAATAAAGGTGGTGTTGTACTGGTTGATGGTGATATTCGTGATTTTTCTGGTTTGTTCATGCTTCATGGTGATATAATTATAACTGGTGATGCTGGTTCTGAGACTGGTGAATGGATGGTTGGAGGTATTATCTATGTTGGTGGTGATTTTGAATTAGGTTTTAATGCTAAGACTGCCAATATGGCTAACCGAGATATTACTAAATTGCAAAATTTGTTTTTAAAGTATGATATTGATGCTGATCCATCTAAGTTTACTAAGATCATTCATGATAAAACAAGGCCATTCTATGGAGATTAATAATATAATTTTTAATTTTTAATTTTTATTGAGTTTAATGTTTTAAGGAGTATAAAAATATGAGTCAAATTATTTTAACAAAACCTGATGTTTGTGATGGTTGTATGGATTGTGTAGAAGCTTGTAAAGGATATAATAACGGTTCAAGTGTTATTGATATTTTTAAATCAGCAAATGGATATGCAGCAGTTGTTTGTCAAAATTGTGTTAATCCAAGATGTGGTGAGGTTTGTTTTAAAGATGCAATAACAAGAACTGAAGATTTAGTTGTTCTTGATGATGATACTTGCGTTGGATGTAAATTATGTATGTTAGTTTGTCCAATAGGTGCTATCAATTATAATGATGATGGAATGCTTAAATGTAATAGACAATGTATCCAAAATGAAGGAGATACACCTGCATGTGTAAGTGCATGTGAAAAAGATTGTTTGGAAGTTATAGATGTAAAAGATATAGTCAATGGTTCTAGAAAACCTTTAGAAATTGGTGAAATTACTTCATTTAAATTTGCTGAGTTACTAGATGGTTTCTGTACAGTTTGTGGAAATTGTCAAAACATTTGTCCTACTAATGCAATATCATTGAACCAAGGAAAACCAATTATTGATAAAAATCTATGTATTCTTTGTGATAAATGTGTTGGTTCATGCCCAGTATTAATTGGATCTCAAAAGAATTTAGATTTAACTGATAGAAATATTGATGTTGATAGTGTATCACCATTTGAACTTGAAAAAGTTACTGAAGGTATATGTGTTGGTTGTGGTGCATGTGAGAATGTTTGTCCTACTGATGCTTTAGAACTTATTGATAGAACACCAAAGATTGATGAAAATCTTTGTGTTTTATGTGATGCATGTGTTGCTACATGTCCAGTTGTTAAAGGTATGCAAAAAAATAAAGCTAAAAGTTAAAACTTTAATTATCAATTAATTATTTTATAAAATTTTTATTTTTTTTATATAATTTTATTTTTTTTAATGACTTGTTATTTTTTTAGTAATTTTTTTATTTTTCTTTCATTCTATTACTTTATCTGTTTATTTATCTAAGTATTTATATATTACTTTGTTTTATATTATTTATATTAGGATAGCTATTTCTGTGTATTTTATTTTTAATTTTAAATATATTTTATTAATATTTTTTTAAATTGTTATGATTAGAAATGTTAATTATTTAAATTAGTTTTTTCAAATACTTAATTACTTATTGAAAATTTATGTTTTGTTATAAATGAGACATATAGTGTGGTGATAATTTGGTTACAGATGTTGTTATGGTTTATAAGAAAGATTCTTCACGGGATGTCAATAGTGAGATTAGAAAAGGACTTGAAAATAACTTTAAAGATTTTTGTGTTTGTTCTGTTAAGCAATTAGATTCTATTGTTGTTGGTGTTCAGAATGATTCTCATTTTTTGCTTGAAGGTGAGTTTGGAGATTTTATTGGTGCTTTGAATGATGGTGCTGAGATTGAAGTAGATGGTTTTTGTCAACGTTATGTTGGTAATAATATGACTCGTGGGGAGATTGTTGTTAGTGGATCTGTTGGTGATGGTGCTGGATTTGGTCTTCGTGGGGGTAATATTGTTATTAAAGGTAATGCTGGTGATGCTGTTGGCCAATTAAATAAAGGAGGAGTTATATTGGTTGATGGTGATATTCGTGATTCTTCTGGTTTGTTCATGCTTCATGGTGATATAATTATAACTGGTAATGCTGGTTCTGAAACTGGTGAATGGATGGTTGGAGGTACTATTTATGTTGGTGGTGATTTTGAATTAGGTTTTAATGCTAAAACTGCAAATATGGCTAACCGAGATATTACTAAATTGCAAAATTTGTTTTCAAAGTATGATATTGATGCTGACCCATCTAAGTTTACTAAAATTGTTCATGATAAAACAAGGCCATTTTATGGAGATGAATAATTAATAAATTAATATTTTAAGGAGGAAAAAAATGAGTCAAATTTTATTAACAAAATCAAATGATTGTATTGGATGTATGGATTGTGTAGAAGCTTGTAAGGAATATAACGATGGTTCAAGCGTTATAAAGATTCTTGATACTGAAGAAGGTTATCTTTCAATAACTTGTCGTAATTGTGAAGATCCTAGATGTGGTAAAGCTTGTTCTAGTGATGCTATTACAAAACTTTCAGATATTGTATGTTTAGATGAAAATGATTGTGTTGGTTGTAAGCTTTGTATATCTGTATGCCCTATAGGTGCTATAGATTATACTGAAGAGAAAAATGCACTTAAATGTAATAGACAATGTATTGAAAAGACAGGAGATACACCTGCATGTGTTAGTTCTTGTAAAAGAAATTGTTTAGAATTGGTGAATGCTTTATAAATTAATGGCTGATGATTTATATGACAAATGAGAAAAGAATAATGAATGCTGGTTATATTTGGAATACAGAAACAATTAAACAAGTTCGCCATAATGCAAGAACTGGAGAGTATTCTTTAAGAGGATTTGGTGCAGAAAGACAAATTAAAACTTTTGATGATGTAATTATTTTGCCTGGTCAAGCATCTGTTGCACCTGTAGATAAATACAGAGAAAAATGTGATACAAGTGTAACATTAGGTACACGTTTCTGTGATAATCCATTAGAATTAAAAACTCCTGTTTTAATAGCTGGAATGTCTTTTGGTGCATTAAGTAAAAGTTGTAAATTAGCTATGGCTAAAGGAAGTGCTATGTCAGGTTCTGCAGCTAATACTGGTGAGGGGGGTATGCTTCCTGATGAGAGAACAATGGCTGATAATCTTGTTGTACAGTATTCATCTGGTAGATTTGGTGTTTCCTCAAAATACTTAAACAGTGGTGATGCTATTGAAGTTAAAGTTGGTCAAGGTGCAAAACCAGGTATGGGGGGGCATTTGCTTGCAGAGAAAGTTTCACCAGATATTGCTGAGATTAGAGAAATTCCTGAAGGAACTGATGCATTAAGTCCTTGTAGATTTTTAGATGCTCCGAATGATGGAGATTTAGCTAAACATATTGAACTTATAAGGGAAGTTACTGATTGGAAAATTCCTATTATTTTAAAATTAGGTCCTGGTCGTATTGATGAAGATGTTAAAATAGCTTATGAAGCTGGTGCAGATATTATTTCTCTTGATGGTATGGAAGGTGGAACTGGTGCAGCTCCTGAAGTTGTTATTGAACAAACTGGTGTACCTACATTACCTGCTCTTAATCAAGCTGTTAGTACTTTAGAAGAAATTGGGGCTAAAGATGATGTTGATTTAATCATTACTGGTGGAATCCGTAATGGTGGAGATGTAGCTAAAGCTATGGCTATGGGTGCAGATGCAGTATATGTGGGTACAGGTGCTATGATAGCTATGGGTTGTATTGGTTGTAGATTATGTCATATTGGAAAATGTCCAGTAGGTATTGCAACTCAGATTCCTGAACTTGAAGAAAAATGTAATATTGATATTGCAGCTAAACAAGTAGCTAATTATATTAATGCTATGACTGAAGAGGCAAAAATGCTTGCACAACTTGCAGGCCATAGTGATATCAAAAATTTCAACAGATCAGATCTAAGAGCTTTAGATACTGAAACTGTTGCACAAACTGATTTAAAGTTAGTTGGAAGATAAATTAAATTTTTAATTTATCTAACACTTTTTATAATTTTTATAATAATTTCTATTTTTTATTCATATTTTTAATTTATAACGAAAATTTTATATTAAATAATAAACATATTTAGATATAATAAATATTTTCAATCTAATTTTTTTGAGGTGATTTATTATGAGAAGAAGGGATTATCCACCTTTCGATGAAGAATTATATAAAAAAGAACAAGAATTGTCGAGAAGAGAAAGAAATTTAGATGAAAGAGAAAGAGATTATTATAGAAAAGAAAATAAAGGAATGTCTACTGCTGCTAAAATAGGAATTATTATAGCTATTATATTTTTAATTTTTATCATTATGGGTTTATTTATGTTAAATGATATATCTAGTGGTATTACTGAGTCAAATGATATTTCAGAAGAAAATCAGGGAAAAAATTCTCCAGAAATTATAGTAATAATTGAAGAAAAAGTAAAATATATAAAAGAAATAATATACAATTTTATTTATCAAAATGATGATAAAATAGAAAGTGCTAGAGAATATGGTGAAAAAAATATTGGTGGATTTGAAAAATATGCGAATTCATCTGGTATTTCTTACACTAATCTAATCTAGTTACTTTTATTAATGATTCTATAGGAACACCATCAATTTCAGATAAACCAGCTTTATCTATTAAAACAGTTACAACTAACGGTTCTCCTCCACTTTCTTTTACAGATCTAATTACTTCTTTTACAGTATTTCCACTTGTTATAACATCATCAACTATAACTACTTTTTTTCCATTTACAGAACCAAAATTTCCACTAATAGCTCCATCACCAGTGTCCATTTCTTTTCTATGCTTGTTTGGATGAAAAACTGCAAGTGATGTTCCTTTTTCAGATATTTCACATAAACTTTCTGCCATCATAGTTGCAAATGGTATTCCACTGATAGCTATGCCTACTATGACATCTGCTTCTCCATGAGATAGTGCAACATCACTTAAGGCACTAGAAACATGTTTTAAACGAGTTGAATTTCCACCTAAATTTTTCCAATTAATCGCAAAGTCAATTGGTGCATCAGATTTTTTTTCAGTTGATTTTTGTAAAGTTAACCATCTTGCAGTGTCTATTGAAACATTTAACTCATCAGCTATTTCTCCAGTTGTAAAACCATGTGATCTGAGATCTTGAGCTTTTTTGATTAATTTATCTTTCATTGTTTCACCATAATTATAGTTCATCAAAATTTATTGGTCTTTTTTCTTTTGAAGATTTTTGTGCTGAAATAACCATTTTAAGGGCATTAAGTCCATCTTCTCCAGTTATAATTGGTTCTTCTCCATTTGCAACAGAATTTAGGAATGATTTTAATTCTTCTTTTAATGGTTCTTCATGTTTCATTTCTATATCCTGTGCAAATTTACCATAAACATCAATATTTTGTTCAATATAATCTACAGAAATTATACCATCTGTTCCTGTAATCTCTATTTCTCTTCTTTTATACGGAGTTAACCAATTTACTTCAAGTATTCCAGTTATACCATATTGGAAATTCACCATTATTTCTGCATGGTCTTCATAACCACATTTTTCTAGAATACTTCCCATTGTTGCATATATTTGGTTTACATCTTCATCAAAAAGATAATACATAACATCTAAATCATGAATAGCTAAATCAATAGTTACTCCTACATCTTTAATCCTTGGAGGAAATGGACCTACTCTTTTTGCAGATGCAGATACAACATCTCCAATTACATCATTTTCTATTAATTCTTTTGCTTTTTGAACAGCAGGATTAAATCTTTCAACATGTCCAGTTCCAAGAATAACTCCTTTTTCTTTTGCAGCAGCTATCATTTCTTCAGCTTCTTCTAAAGTAAAAGCTATTGGTTTTTCAACAAGTACATGTTTTCCATGTTCTATAGCTTCCATAACTACTTTATGATGGTTAGTTGTAGGTACACAAACACTTACAACTTCTATTTCTGGATCTTTAAGTAAATCTGAATAATCATCATATCCTTTAGCATCATATTTTTTACATACTTTATTTAAGGTACGTTCACTAACATCAGAAACAGCTACTAAATTAGCATTTTCTAATCTATAATAAACACGTGCATGGTTATAACCCATTGCTCCAACACCTATAACACCAACATTTATAAATTTCATAATAATTTCTCCTAATTAAATATAATCTTTAAATTTTTTTCCAATTTTTTGACCTATTTTTTCTCCATCTTTTATAGATCCTTTAATATTATTTTTTCCTAAAATTTCTCCATCTTGAGTTAATAATATAGAATAAAGTTCTAATTGATTATTTTTTATTGTAGCTATTGAACCAATTGGCCATTGGCAACCAACACCAATTTCTTTTAAAACGGTTTTTTCAGCTAAAACAGAATAATAAGTTTTATCATCATTTAACTTCGAAATAATATCTATTTTATCAGAATCTTTTCTTGTTATAATAGCTAATGCTCCTTGGCCTGCTGCAGGAGTTATATAATTTGTTGGAAATATTGTTTTTATATTTTCTGTTAAATTTAATCTTTTAAGTCCAGCTTGAGCCATAATGGTAGCATCTACTTCTCCATCCATAACTTTATTAATCCGTGTTTCGATATTTCCACGAATGGGTTTTAATTCAAATCCTTTTTCATAATGATTACAAAAAGCTTCTCGTCTTAAACTACTAGTTCCAAGTGTGGAACCAGATTTTAATTCTTCCCAAGTCTTTGTAGAGATTAACACTTCATTTGGGGATTCTCGTTGAGGGACAGCAGTAATTTTAAGATCTTCATCTAAATCAGTTGGAACATCTTTTAAACTATGTACTGCTAAATCAACTTCTTCTTCAAGAACAGATTTATCTAATTCTTTGGTAAAAAGTCCTTTAGAATCCATATTATATAATTGGGAGTTTGTAATTTTATCTCCTTTTGTTTTAATTATATTTTTATCAATTTTTATATTTGTTAATTTAGATAATTCTTTCGCTATGAAATTGGTTTGAACAAGGGCTAATTGACTTCCTCTAGTTCCAATAATCAATAAATCAACTCCAATTTTTAGAAATCTTTAATAATAATTATAATTTTATTTAATATATAAAATTTGTATTTAATAATAAATAAAGATATTCTAAATTTAAATGTTTTTAGAGATAAAATATGTTAATTTTAAAAAATAGTATATAAATTATAAAAATATTTTAGATTGTTAAATATGTTTTCATCTAAATTGGGCTTATATAAATGATTTTTAATTAATCTTTTTTCCATCTTTTTAATGTAGGAAAAAATCTGTTCATTTGATTAAATGCATCGGTTTCATTAAAATCTGAAGTATTATCTTTCATATATTTAAGATTAGTTTTAATCATTTGTCCCATTGTTAATTCCTTTTTAAATTCACCTTTTTCATAACAGTATTTGCAATATTCATTACTTTTACTCATATCTTTTTCTGTTCCTTTATTATCATTTTCAAGAGGCATTCCACAACTTTGACAAAAAATTATAGTTTTCATATTTAACCACGTGTTTATTATTTTTTAATTTAAAATTATAAAAATTTTTCGACTTATCTTTTTGATAATTCTTTATAATTAGACCTGTAAATGTATAAAACATTCTTTTTACTGTCTTTTGCAATTTTTTGAATATCCATATAACTATTTATAAATTCTAATTTCTTTGTCATTTTTTTTAAAACACCTTTTCCAAGATCTCCAAATAAAATAATATCATATTTTTCAGCAATTTTATCTAAATAATTAGCTAATTTTTCTTCATTAATCTCTTCACAACTTATACCATATTTTCCACCAATCATAATAGTATAATTTTTTAGATTTTTTATCATATCTACAGATGCTTTAATTGATTCAACATTAATCCCTGGATTTATTTCTTCTATTATATTTTTACCATTAACTTTTTTAATAGAACTTCTTCCAGGAATACCTTTAAAATTATTTAATCCTTTTTTTATTACATCTTCACTTATATTGGAACATAATGCTGTACATACTACACCTAATATATTTTGCACATGATGTTTTCCAAGAGCAAATCCTTGAAATTTCATAGAACCTGAAACTTTTTCATTAGTTATTGTTAAAATATCTTTATATTCAATTTTAATTTCAGATTTCTCTAAATTGTATTTAACACCTTTTAAAACTAAATTAGCTTCAATATTATTTTTATCTAAAGAAAAAGTATTGATCTTTGATTGATATTTCAAAGATTCATCAGTATAAAATTTTTTTAAGGTTTCATATTCAATTACTACTTTTTTACAATTAAAAATTTGTTTTTTAGCTTCTTTTGCATCTTTTTTATTATTAGCTATTTTATAATTTTCAATGATATTGGTTAAAAGACCAATATCTCCAATACCACTTGCTCCTAATGAATTTTCAATGATACTTGTTTTATATTCCGGACCTTTTATAGTGCATGATTTTGAAACTTGGCATGGCGGATTTGTAACTTTTTCTGCAAGGTTTATAGTATTTAATATGTTTGCTGGAGTTATACTTATATCTTGTTTAAGTAAATATCTTTTTTTATCTTTAAATAAAAATGCCCCAATACTAGTCAAAATTAAAGTATTATTATCTTTAAATATTTCATTTAACATAAAAACAGAACTAGTTTTACCTTTTACTCCTGTTACTTCGATATTTAATATATCTTCATTTGTTTTAAGGTAATCTTCTAAAATTAATTTTACAGCTTCATGATGATTTATAAATTTGTAATGATTATATTTATTGTTGATTTTTTCTTTTATTTCATCTTCACTTAAAGATAAATGAACTGGAGAGATGATTAATATATCTCCTTCTAATATTGATAAATCATCAATAATTTCAACATTATTATAATTTAATAAATTAATATCTTGCTGATTTAATGTTTTATAAATATCATAAGCATAAACTTTTTTAAATAGCTTTTTTTTACTTATTTGTGAAGCTATATTAATTCCACCATGGGTTAAATCTATAACTAAACATTTATCATAAACCTCTATATTCATTGTATCATTTTATCCTGCTAATTTATCTTTGATTTTTTTATAGAAATATTTTTTACTTGTTCTAATGAAATTAACTTTCTTTTTAGCCTTTTCGAATTTTATTTCATCTAAATATCTCATTTCTTCGTTTATTTGACCATCCATTACAAAAATAGCTTTTTTACCTTTTTTTAATAATTTAATTTTTATTTCACTATTATCAGAAACAATAAATGGCCTTAATCCTAATTTAAATGGACAAATAGGGATTATTATGAATCCTCCAACCTTTGGATCTAATATTGGTCCACCAGCAGACATAGAATAAGCTGTTGAACCACTCGGTGTTGAAATAATTAATCCATCAGCTCTAAACTTTTCAACAACTTCACCATCAACTTCAACTTCAAAATGAAGCATTTTAGCAGTTTGTTCAGTCATTATTACTACTTCATTTAATGCATAATATCTTTGGCTTTCATGTGAAACTCTAAGTTGTGTTCTTTTTTCAGTGTAATATTTTCCTTTTATAATGGATTTTAATGCTGTAAAGGTATTTTTAACTTCAATTTCAGTTAAAAATCCTACAGTTCCCATGTTAATACCAAAAATAGGAATTTCTTTTATCATTTTACTTTGAGTTCTAAGTAAGGTTCCATCTCCACCTAAAATAATTGCCATATCACAATCAATTTTATCTATTTTACAGGAATATTCTTTATAATTAACATTGAATTTTAATTCATCTAAGAATTCTGCAATTTCAGGAGCTTCCAATTTTGTTTTACTGATTATATAATTGATTTTAGGATTATTTTTTAACTCCTGTAATTTAAGGGCTAAACTAGTTTCTATAACAATATCCATTCCATTATTTAAAAGGAACTCAATTATTTTAGTAGAAAATAATATAGATTTATAATCATCTACTCTACTTATAATACCTATTTTTCCAATGATTTCTGTTTCATTATTATTAATTATATCAATGATCTGGCTATGGAGGTCAATATTACCTGATGCAACTACCATTGTTCTTTCATGTATGCTGAGCTTACTCTTTATTGTCTCACCATACTTATTTGTGATGATTCCACCACATTCTTCTACTATTAATTTAGAAGCAGCTATATCAATGATTCTACTACCTCTTAAATCAAGAAATGCATCATATTTTCCACTAGCTACATATGATAATTCTAAAACAACAGAACCTAAAACTCTCATTCTTCTTGCTGTGTCTATTAATTTTGAAGCTTCTACTGTATTACTTTTGGTAAAACCACCAAATGAAAGATTACTTATTTTTGTTTCATCAGAGGGTTTTGTTGTTTGACCATTTAACCATGCTCCTTTACCTTTTTCAGCTTCAAATTGATTGCCATTGGCATAATTTTTAATAAAACCTAATTCAACATCATCTAATGTTGCAACTCTATCTTTTGGAGTTTTGGCAACAGCAATTGAAATACCATATGATGGAATTTCTTTTATAGCATTACTTGTACCATCTAATGGATCTACTAGAAATATTAATTTTGGAATTTCACAATAATCTAAATTTTTATCTGATAGTATTTCATAGATATTTGTGGTTTCTACTTTTCCTTTTCCAACTTTCATCTCACCAATCTCTTCACTAATCAAAAAAAAACTTTCATTTTGTTTTTTTAAAATATCAATCACAATATTTTCAGCTAAAATATCAATATATGAAGTTGGAGTACCATCAGCTCCATTTTTAATAATCTCTCCAGATTTTGATTTACCAATGTGGGGTGATATTTCTTTTTCGACTTTATCAATAATTTCTTTAGAAATTTTTTTTGCAAGTTTTATATAAGATTCTTCCATTTAAATCACTTTAATCATTCTAAATAAACAACAGCAGCTACAACTGAACCTATATTTTCAACAACATGTATTTCTTCTTTAACAATTATTTCTTGTATTTCTTCTTTTCTTTTCTCCATCATGTATTTGACCATAGCTATTGAATCATTAATTACATCTTCGGAGTCTTTGTTTATATCTGAATTTTCAACTACACAACCTAAATTTTCACCAAGTGCAATAGCTATTGCAGCTGTAATTTTGTCTCCTTGCTTTTCTGATGTTATTGTTGATAAAACACAATTGATCATGGATCCAGCTTTCAACTTTGGTAAATTAACAAGTTCAGTTTCTTTTTCTAGCATACTAGAAACTTTTATCAGGTTTACATCTCCAATACCTGCTTTTAAAAGCGCATTATCAAAAGCATTAAGTTTACTTGGTCCTTCATCCTTTCCGGAAACAATAGCTATTTTCATCTTATCACTATTAATTTTTATTAACAAAATATAATATATTATCCTCTACTTTAAAAAGCGAATCATTTAAATAAAAAGTTAATATATATATTTATTATTATAGATTTTATAAAAACTTTTTTTAATCTTATTTATATTGGAGGAAATTTAATGTCAACAAAAGTTGTAGAAATAAAAACTTTAAAAGTAGGTAAATATATTGTATTAGGTGGAGAAGCATCAAAAATCACTAGTTTAACAACATCTTCTCCTGGAAAACACGGAGCAGCAAAAGCAAGACTTGAAGCTGTTGGAATTTTTGACAATCAAAAGAGAAGTATTGTTAAACCTGTAGATACTAAAGTAGATATTCCTATTATTGATAAAAGAGTTGGACAAGTTTTATCTATAGCAGGAAGTAATGTTCAATTAATGGATATGGAAAGTTACGAAACATTAGACCTTCCTATGCCTGATGATTTAAAAAATGAAATTACTGAAGGTGTTGAAGTAGATTACATTCAAGCTTTAGGTAATATGAAAATAATGAGAATAAAGTAATTTTATTCTTTAACTTTTTTATGCTTTTAAACACATATGAACCATGGAAATTTGCATTTTCAAAAGAAATTGTAAATTTAGATGAAATTCAAAAAGATTCTTGGGGAATTATTGGTGTTCCTTTTGATAGTACTTCTTCTTACCATACAGGTTCAAGATTAGGCCCAATAACTATTCGTGAAGCTTCTTTTGGGTTTGAAAATTTTAATTCTGTTTTTAAAAAAAATATAAATTCTCCTTTTTATGATTTTGGGGATTTGAATACTATTCCTGGAAATTGTCTTAAAACTTGTGAAATATTAGAAGAAACTGTAAATGAATTAAATTTTTATAATATTAAACCATTAATCATTGGTGGGGAACATAGTATTACTTATGGTTCTATTAAAGGAGTTTTAAATAGCTATGATAATTTAACTGTAATCCATTTAGATGCACATATGGATTTAAAAGATGATTTTATAGATGAAAAATTTTCTCATGCTACTGTTTTACGAAGAGTACATGAATTAGATATCGATGAACTTATTCAAATAGGAATTCGGTCATTTTCAAAAGAAGAAGAAAATTATTCTATTTCAAATAATAATATTAGCTCTTTTTCTGTAGAAAATATTAAAAATTCATTAGATAAAATAAATAAAATTAAAACACCTATTTATTTAACTATTGATTTAGATGTATTAGATCCTTCTTTTGCTCCAAATGTTTCAAATCCCACTCCTTGTGGAATATCTCCTAATGATACTGAATTGATTTTTAAAGAACTTGTTGGAAAAAATTTAGTAGGTTTTGATTTAGTTGAAAATTCTTCTAATAAATTAGGAGATATTACAGCTATTACTTCTTCTAAAATTATTTATGATTTTTTAACATTATTTTAAATTTATTGTTTAGTTTGTATTTTTAAACTTTTTTATATTCAGACGAATTATTTAAATAGTAATTTAAACAATATTTTATTATTATCTAAACAAAAGGATTAATATTATGAATAAAAGAACTATAGAACTTTCTGGCCATATTATTGATTCATTAGTTCTTCCAAAAACTATGGATCTTATTATGGATAAGGGAGGGGATTTTGATATATTGGAATTTGATGTAGGAAAAAGAAAGTCAGATATTAGTAGAGCTAAGATTCTTGTTTCTGCAGACACTTCTGATCTTTTAAATAATATTTTAGAGGAGTTAACTGATTTAGGTGCTTCAATAGCTGAAATTAAAGAAGCAGAACTTAAAAATTCTCCTAAAGATATGGTTGCTCCTGAAGGTTTTTATTCAACTTCTAATCATATTACTCATATTTTAAATAAAGGGGATTGGCTTGTTGTTGAAAATATTGAAATGGATTGTATGGTTGTTGTTGATGAAAAACAAAGAAAGGCTTATTGTAAACCTATTGCTGATATTAAAAAAGGGGATTTAATTGTTGTAGGGCATGATGGGATTAAAGTTACACCTCCTCAAAGGTCTAGAGGTAAAAAAAGCACCTTTGAATTTATGAACAGTGAAGTTTCTTCTGAAAAACCTTTAATGTCTATTGTTGATAAAATAGCTACTGAAATTAAAGAGATTAAAGAAAAAGGTGGTAAAATAGCTATTGTTGGAGGTCCTGCAATTGTTCACACAGGTTCAGCTGATATTTTAGCATCTTTAATAAAAGAAGGTTTTATTGACGTTCTTTTTGCTGGTAATGCTTTAGCTACTCATGATATTGAAGCTGCAATTTTCGGAACTTCTTTAGGTGTTGATATTGAAAGTGGTGAAATTGTTTCACATGGTCATACTCATCATATGAGATCAATAAATAAAATTAATAATTCTGGTTCTATTAAAGATTCAGTTAAAGATGGAACTTTAACAAAAGGTATAATGTATGAATGTATTAAAAATGATATTCCTTATGTTTTAGCAGGTTCAATTCGTGATGATGGTCCTCTTCCTGATGTTATAACTGATGTTGTTAAATCCCAAAAATTAATGAGAAAATATGCTCAGGAAGTTGATATGGTTATTATGATTGCTACTATGTTACATTCTATAGCCGTAGGTAATTTATTACCTTCTAAAGTTAAAAGTATTTGTGTAGATATTAATCCAGCTACAGTAACTAAATTAGCTGATAGGGGAAGTGCTCAAGTTCTTAGTATTGTAACTGATATTGGTGCTTTTTTACCTGTTCTTTATGAATCTTTAAATAAATAATAATTTTGTTGGTTTGATGGAATTTAAAGTTTATATGTTAGATGTTTATACAAATTTCATATATCCTGCTCATATTAATATTAAAAATGGCTTAATTAAAGATGTAACTCCAATTGTTACAGATAAAGATCAAGAAACTGATTTTGAGGGGATTCTTCTTCCAGGTTTTATTGATTCTCATATTCATATAGAAAGTTCTATGCTTTCACCATCTCAATTTGCAAGAATTGCAGTAAGTCATGGCACTACTTCTGTTATTGCAGATCCTCATGAAATAGCTAATGTTTGTGGTGTTAAGGGCGTTGAGCTTATGATTGAAAATGCTAATTCAACACCATTTGATTTTTATTTTACTGCACCTTCTTGTGTTCCAGCTACTTCTTTTGAAACATCTGGGGGTGAATTATCTCTTAGAGAAATTGAAACATTATTTCAAAAAGACGAAATTATTGCCTTAGGAGAAATGATGAATTTTCCAGGTGTTATTAATGAAGATATTGATGTATTAAATAAATTAGACTTAGCAAAGTCTTATCAAAAACCTATAGATGGTCATTCACCATTACTATCTGGTGAAGATTTAGAAAAATATATCAGTCAGGGAATATACACAGACCATGAGTGCTCAACTTTCGATGAAGCTATTGAAAAAAAGAAATTAGGTATGAAAATAATGGTGAGGGAAGGATCTTCTGCTAAAAATATGGAAGCTCTTTTTGATTATAATAAAAGAATTAATTTTTTAAATAGCAATGATTTATTTGAAGATATATCATTAGAAGAATTTGAAGATGTTTTTGAAAAACCAATATTTGATTTTTTAGTAAGTGATGATAAAAATCCTCAGGATCTCTTAAAAGGCCATTTAAATACAACACTTAAAAAAGCTCAGGATTTAGGTATTGATATGATTGAAGCTATTAAAATGGTCACTTTAAACCCTGCATTATATTATGGATTAAATTCAGGTGCAATTACAAATGGTAAAAAGGCTAACTTTGTTTTAGTAGATTCTCTTGAAAATTTAAATGTAAAAAAAACATTTATAAATGGGAATATAGTTTATGATGAAGGAAATGTTTTATTTGAAGCAAAAAAATTTCCAGTTAAAAACACATTTAAATTAGATGATAAAAAAGCTCATGATTTTGAAATTTACTATGATAAAGGAAAATCTGCTGAAGTTAATGTAATAAAAATTAACAATGGAGAAATTGTTACAGATAAAATTAAATCTAATTTAAAAGTAGAGAATAACATTATAAAAGCAGATTTAATAAATGATATTTTAAAGATAAGTGTTGTTGAGAGATATGGTAGTAATACAATGTCTAATGCATTTATAAAGGGCTTTAATCTTAAAAATGCAGCTATTGGATCATCAGTTTCTCACGATTCTCATAATATTATTGTAGTTGGAACTTCTTCAGAGCTTATGGCTGATACAACAAATTTAATAGCTAAAAATCAAGGTGGTTTAGCTATTGTATATTTAGATGATGATGGATCTAAAAAAAAAGAAATTTTAAAACTTCCAATAGCTGGATTGATGACTAATGAAAATTGTTTTAATGTATCAGAAAATCTAGAAAAACTACATAATCTATCTAAAAAATTAGGTTCTACTTTAGATTCCCCTTTCATGACATTATCTTTTATAAGCTTACTAGTTATTCCATCTTTAAAATTGTCAAATAAAGGATTATTTGATGTAAATGAATTTTCTTTTGTTGATGTAGTTAATAATTAATCAAATTTATATCCTTTTTCAATAATTTTCTCTTTTAAGATATTAATAGCTTTTTTTTCTTCTAATGAACCAACTTTATGTATAATTCTTTCTGATTCTTTAAATTCTTCTAAATAATGCTTTTGTTTTTTTTCATTAACAATATCTAATCTAGTATAATTAACAAGAGATTCTATTAAATAAGATATTCCTCTATTTATTGGCTTTACATATTTCTTTTTGATATGTATTTTTTTTACTTTAGCTATTATAATACTAGCTTTACTTTCTTGAACGGGGTCATCATGACTTATAGATTCTTTAAAATCAATTACATCACAAATAAAATATGCATCAATATTTTTTAAAATATTATTTTCATCATAATATTTAGAGGGAATATTCTCTATTGTAGATAAAGTAAATAAAATTGGGTCATAAGTTATATTTACAATAAAATTTTTATTATTAATTATATTTTGTAGGGTTTTACTCGTTTTAAATATTTTACAGATTATCTCATTATTTTTTTTGGATATTATTCCAAATGGAGCAGCATTAAATGAATTATCTTGATTTTTTGTTGTAATAATCACTTCGTATTTAAGTCCCTTTTTTATTCCAATAGAAGTTAAATCAATAGACATTTTTCACCTTATCTATCTTATTACTTTTATAATTAAAAAAAGTTTTTATATAATTAAAAATAAAGATAATTTTAATAATATCAAGAGGATTGTCATGAATTATAAAATGTATGATGAAATGATGGAACAACCAGATGCAATAAGAAAGACTTTTGAAAAAGAATTATCAAAAATGGAAGATATTTCTATTAAAGTAAAAAAAGCTGATAAAATTTATTTAATTGGTTGTGGAAGTTCTATTTCTACTTGTTACAGTGTTAAAGATGCACTAATGATGACTTCTTCTTTAGAAATAGAGGTGTTCACAGGTTATGAATTTTTTTACAATAAAAAATTAAATAAAAACGAAAATTCAATAGCTATTTTGGCGTCTCAATCTGGTGAAACAGCAGATACATTAGCATCACTTAGAAGAGCTAATGAATATGGAATTCATACAGTAGCTATTTCCAATGAAAATGATAGTTCAATGATCAATGAAGCAAAAAGTCCTATCCTAACACAAGGAGATAAGGAAACAGCTATTTTAGGAACTAAAACATATATTACTCAACTTGCTTGTTTATATCAAATTCTTTTTAAAGCATCTGATTATGATAAAAAAGATGAATTATTAGAGGAATTACAAAATTTACCTTCATTAATAGAAGACTTATTAAAAAATACTGAAGAAGATAATAAAAAACTTGCACAAGATTTTAAAGCTGATGAAATTTTTTATTGTTTAGGATCTGGACCAAACTTTGGTCTTGCTTTTAAATTATCTATGACTATGCTTATGGAAGGAGCTATAAAACATGCATGCCCATTATATTCTGCAGAATTTAGACATGGACTAATTGAAAGAGCTGAAGAAAACATTCCTCTTATATTTTTAGATTCTAACTATGAATCTGATGAAATTACTAAGAAAGCTATAGATTTTTCAAAAAAATTAAAAGCAAAAATAATTGTATATAACCTAAAAGATTATGCTGAGATAAATAAATTATTATCTCCATTTGTACTAGTTATTCCTTTAGAATGGTTTATTTATTATTTAGCTCATTTTAATAATGAAGATCCAGGAAGTACTAGACATATTGGAAAAGTTAGATATGAATGAACTTAAAAAATAAAAAAAGAAATAGTTGTTAAACTATTTAAAATACTTTTATTCTAAATCTATTTTAGATTTCTTAGTTTCAACTTTAGGTATTTGAACAAAAACAGATCCATTTTCATATTTTGCTTTAACATTTTCTATTTCTATTTCTGATTCAAGAGGAACTTCTTTTTGACACTTACCTGAAGGTATAGATTTTATTAATACATTATAATCTTCATTTAAATCTTCAATTTCCTCTTCCAATGGCTTGAATTCACAACTTATAAAAACACTTTTTTCACTCATTTCAACATCTATAGTTTCTTTTTTGACACCGGGGATAGCTACTTTTAAATAATATTTTTCACTATCTTCGATTAAATCAACATCTAATGTATTTTTAGCATTCTTTTTATATTCATTGAATTTATCATCAATATTTTTTTGATAAGTTTTTAAATTCATTATCAAATCATCAAAACCTTTTCCTAAATCATTAGCTGCTTGATTTGCAAAAACTCTTCCTCTTTCCATTTTTTCATTAATTTTTTCTTTATTTTCATTAATTTTATCATAATTTTCATTTTTTGAAGAATTTGATTCCTCTTTATTATTTTTTGAAGAATTTGATTCCTCTTTATTATTTTTTGAAGAATTTGATTCCTCTTTATTATTTTTTGAAGAATTTGATTCCTCTTTATTATTTTTTGAAGAATTTGATTCCTCTTTATTATTTTCTGTCATTATTTAACTCCTTTTATAAATGTTTAATATATATTTATATTTTAAATGTAATAAACTTTTTTTGAGGTTGTAAATTTTTGGTGGGCTAGGTGTTTCTAAATTTTTTAGTCCTGTATGCTATTTTTATTTGTTAAATAAGTTAGTATTCTTTTATTCGTTTTATATATTTTCTTTATATTTTTAGGGTCATTTTTATAATAATTTTCCACATTATTGGAAGTTTTAGGTATATTATCATTATAGGATTCTAGATTTTTATGAAAAAAATAAGAATGCTTGATGGTTGTTTGATGTGTTTTAAGATAGAATTATGCTGATTTTCTAAAAGTACAAATGAATTTCGTCTTAAAATTCATATATATTTAGTAAAATGAATACACATTAATTTAAAGCATTTTCCATAAAGTCTATTTTCACCTGATTTGGGGGTATGTGAATTTTCTTTATTATTAAAATCAGAGCTTTAAATTTTAGAATTTGTACTCAAAAGGGCAATACAATTTGTACTTTTATAGGATAAATGCTCAATGGACTCTAAACATGTGAAATGAGATATTAAATACCTTTGATTTTTCCCAAAAATCTAGGACCCTATATATTATACTAAAAATTTAATTTTAATGACTTATTTTTTCAATATTCTCGAAAATATTTATTATTTTATCAACACCTTCTCCTTTTGCAGCTGATATAAATATAACATTATCTAATTTTTCTCTATATTGATTGATATATTCTTTTTTGTCGGTGTTATTATTATAATCTGAAATATCTATTTTATTAAATAAATAAATTATTTCTATACCTTTGAAAATCTTTTTTATTTCATTAAGTAAATTAAACTGACTTTCTAAAGGATAACCACATGTTTCTGATACATCAAAAATAAATAAAATTGCATCAGCTAAATGTTCTAAAGCTACCATAGCATTTAATTCAATATCATTCATATTAGAAATAGGTCTATCTAAAAGTCCAGGTGTATCAATTATTTGGAAATGTTTCCATCCTTTTTCAATATGTCCAATTTGGATACCTTTTGTTGTAAATGGGTAATTAGCTATTTCAGGCTCTGCAGTTGTAATTTGCTTAAGTAAAGTGGATTTTCCAACATTTGGGAAACCAGCTATTACAATGGTTGTTGCATCAAAATCAATAGTAGGCATATTTCTTAAATTTGCTTTTGCAAAATCCAAAAAATCGAGATCCTTTTTAATTTTTTTTACAACTGAAGCAATTCGACCATATGCTGCTTTTTGATAATAGCTTGCTTTTTCAGAAGGATTTCTTCTAATTTTACTCGCAAAATCTTTTTCAAGTTGTGTTAGAATTCCATAAGCCCAATTTAATGCGCCTAATGATTGTTTCATATCATCTACTCCAACTGTAATATCAATATAGTCTTGATAAAATTCAGGAAGCTTTTCAATAGGAGGGACACGATCTAAAATCATTTTTAATCGATCTTTAATAACTTGACATGCAGTTATAACTCTAACTTCTTCAATTCTTTTACCTTTTAAATGTTTTGGCATTTTTGTAGTTCTAGTTAAATCTGCAGCTTTCTTTCCTCTTTTAAATCCTTTATCTAATAGTTCATCAGGAGTTGGTATTGTTGGTATAATCATTTTTTCACATTTTTTTATAATAATATTTAAGAACTTCCTCCAACTAAAGCATCTAAAATTCTTGTGTGTGGTCCACCATCACCAACAGGGGCAGTTTGTCCAGATTTTCCACAAAAACCAATACCTAATTTAAAATCAGATCCTAATGCATCAACATTTTTTAAAGTTTCTAAAATATTTCCAGATAATGATACATCTCGTAATGGTTCTTTAATTTCACCATTTTTAATTTTAAAAGATTCTGCAGCATTAAATTGGAAGATTCCTTTTCCAGTATCTACTTGTCCGCCTCTTGAACCTTTTAAATAAATTCCATCTTTTATATCTTCTATTAATTCATCAAATGACATGTCACCTGGTTCCATAAATGTATTACTCATTCTTACAATTGGTTGATCTGATAATGAAGATCTTGCATTTCCAGAAGATGTTCTATTTAGTTTAGAAGCACTTTCTCTTGAAGTTAATAAACTTACTAATTCTCCATCTTTAATTAGCTGATTTCTTTGAGTTTTTGTTCCTTCAACATCATAAGGGTAGTATCCAAACCCATCTTTTAAACTAGCATCATCAACAATATTTACAATATCTGATCCAATGTTTTCTCCAAGTTTTCCTTTTAAAATTGAGTCATTTTGAAGTATTAAATCTCCTTCAACTGCATGACCCAATGCTTCATGAACACATACTCCAGTTAGTTCATTATCTGCAATTATTGGAAATTTTCCAGAAGGGGGAGTACTAGCTTTTAAGAGTCTTGTTGCTTTTTCACTAACTTCTCTTGCAAATTTATCAATATCTTCATTCTCAAATACTTCATATCCTTTTACACCACCCATACTACTATGGCCAAATTGGATTAAATTTCCTTCAGATGCAACAACATTTAAAAATAAGCCTACTCTACTTTCATCTACTGAAATAGAACTTCCTTCACTACTTATAAAAAATGTTTCTAATTCATTATCTGAATAATTAACAGTAATACTTTTAACATTTTCGATATTTGCTGATTTATGCACATCATTTATTAATTCTTTTTTTTCTTCAATATCCACAGAGGATAATGGTATTTTGCAGGGTGTTTTTACTTTATCTTCAATAATTTCTGATTTTGAAAGTTCAATATCTCCTTTTAAAGAATTTGATATTTTTATAGAAGTTTCAGCTATTTCTTCTAGTTTTTCAATTTCATTAGTATATGCAAATCCCCATGTTCCATTTTTTAAAACTCTAATTCTTGCACCTAAAATTGTTCCAGTATTTACTAATTGAACTTGTCCATCTTTCATAACTAAATTAGTATTTTTTCCTTTTCCAGCTCTTATATCAACATAATCAGCTTCGGTGCTAGTATTTTCAATGATTTTTTTAAATAAATCTATGTATTTTTCCATTTGTTTCACTCATAATAATTTTAATTACTTAATTATATTATTTGTTTCATTTTACTAATAAATTTAATAACTAAATAAATATAATTATTCAATGATAAATTAATAATCCTTTTAGTTAATTTTAATTTTTAGAATCTTGAAATTTTTAAAGTTAGCTTTATTTTTTTTTATTCAACCTTGATATTTAAAGGAAGGAGAGGCGTTTTTTTTAAAATTTGGGGGCAAACGTTTGCCGGTATATTTGTTCCTTATATATTTTTGCTGATTTTACCAAAACCTTTAATATAGATTACTTACATATTATTATTTGCATGAGA
>Ga0334883_1000169_pt1 | contig 122148 bp, 107 predicted proteins | sample GraSluR1_MG_6_FD_207230 | JGI IMG/M metagenome (GOLD analysis project Ga0334883, IMG submission 207230) | Sludge microbial communities from methane-producing bioreactor in Wageningen University, Netherlands - Granular Sludge_09_05-R1 | ecosystem: Engineered > Bioreactor > Anaerobic >... | reverse complement strand
CAAAGACCGCCGCGATTTGAGCATTTTCCGTATTGGTTTGGATATGATAGATCGGCATTTGACGAATGCGGAAGCTTTTGTCTTTCGTTGGCTTCCCTATTTTTGAAAAAGTGTCCGGTGGCTAGATAAAGCAATACCCTTTATGTACTTGCCATGCCGAAGATTAGACCAAACCAACAGCATGATGTAGCAAACCACGCCGAACATCAAGGGCAGAGTATAAATACTTCGAACTATACCTAGGGACAGTAGTAATAAAGCAAATAACCAGCGATAGTGCCCCACGTAACATAAAATCACTTTCGATATATTCGTAAATGAATGCGACAACTTTAGCGCATTTCTATATCCTTTTATTGCAGCCGCATTATGTCCCAACTTCTGATAAGCCACAGCAAGGTTGATGTAATACGAGCTATTACGTGGTTCGGTGGCAATGGCTATTTTGAAATGATCAAGTGCTTCTTGGAATTGCTTCCTGTCCAACAGCAACAAACCTAACATTGAATGAGCAAGTGCGGAACTGGGATCAAGTTTGAACGCCTCTTGAACTTCCCTTTCACTCTCATCATAGTTGTGCATCTGGCGATACACATCCGCCAAAATCACATGAGGATCAGGACTGCTTGGATCAAGTTCCAAAGCCCTTAAGGCTTCTTTGATTGCAGGTTCCGGCTGATTCAACATGCTGTAACAGCAGGCAAGTCCAATATACACTCGTACATTCTCTGCCTCGATACTGACAAGTCCCCTAAACTTATCCAAGGCAACACGATATCTTCCTTGTGTGAAATCTTGCCAAGCCATATCAATAGACTGGCTCATGGTATGACTCCCATGTTGTGCAATTTCCGCTAATCCTACCAACATCATCCGGAGGTTTGACTATATATGACGCACAAGAGTTCACAATACCCCCCTCTAAAGCAAGCTATCCTCAGCTCAGGATCACAAAATTGTTCGTTGAGATATTAAGCCAACAAATAGGGGAAATAAAGGCAGTCATCACACTATCATACTATTGAGTTGCTGAAGCCAGTGTTTCTTTTCGGCAATAAGGTCTCGCCAACGCAATGCATCCATTTCAAGAAGATACGTAAACTCATCGCCTAACTCGCCGGCCTCTAGTTTCTCCATGAAGGCTTCATACTCCAGCCCGTACTTGATCTCTAGCGCAAGCAAGTCCCGTTCACAAGCTCCCAGATTGCGTCGAGCCTCGTCGCTCATCGTGTACTCCCAAATTGTCAGCCAAGACCTTAAAGCTTTCATTGCCTAATATACTCCAACCCACAACAGGAGCAAGAAACTATCCAAAATTGCAACCTGTGATACACTTGATCGCGTATTGATAAATACCAGATTCAGCACGCCTGAAACGACTTTGGACTTTCGACCTTTGACATTCGACTGTTATAAGGAGGCCCAATGACCACACCATTCCCGCCGCCAGGCTTTATCCCCGCCGCCTCGGCGATTCCCGGCATTGCGGTGTACGCGCCCGCACCGGAGGAGACCGAGGCGCTGCCTGAGATTATCGAATTCAAGTGCCCGCAGTGCCAGGCGATGACGGCCTATTGCGTCGCCGACGGCGGCCTGCGCTGCACGTACTGCGGCTATTACGAACCGCCCAAAAGGTCCATCGTCGGCAAGGGCGCGCAGGAGTTCGAGTTCACCGTGGAAACCATGGCCGTCGCCAGCCAGGCGCACGGCTGGGGCGAGACGCGCCAGGAATTGCAGTGCCAGAACTGCAACGCGCGCGCCACGCTCCCGCCGGGCCGCTTGACGCACACCTGTCCCTTCTGCGGCTCGAACCGCGTGTTGCAGCAGGACGCGCCGCAGGACGTGTTGCGCCCGCGCTTCCTCATCCCTTTCAAGATCGAGGCCGACACATGCCGTCCCATCGCCGAGAAGTGGCTGGGCAGCAGTTGGATGACGCCGAAATCCCTCAAACAATCCACGGTCGCCGGGTTCACGGGCATCTACCTGCCCTATTGGACCTTCGACGCCGTGACGCAGGCTGACTGGAAAGCCGAAGTCGGGCATCAAGAGACGCGCCGCCGCTACAACTCTTCGACCAAATCCTGGGAAAGTTACACGGTTACGGTCTGGCGGTGGGAATCCGGGCGTGTGCGCAAGTTCTTCGACGATTTGCTCGTCACCGGAACGGCGCGCTTGAGCGGTGTGCTGCTGCGCCAACTGCAAAACTACGACACGCACGCGCTGGTCGCCTACGAACCGCAATACCTCGCCGGATTTCTGGCGCAAGCTTACGACATCCCGCTGGAAAAGGCGTGGGAAGAGGGCCGCGAGGCCATGCGGGCCGCGACGCGCGATGCGTGCCGTGGGCAGGCCAGCACCTCGCAGATTCGCAATTTCAGCATGGCGTTGGATTTCAGCGAAGAGAGCTGGCGCTACGTGCTTGCTCCGATCTACATGACCGTTTTCCAGTACGAGGGCCAACCCTACCAGGTGATGATCAACGGGCAGACAGGGGCCATTGCCGGGCAGCGCCCGGTGGACTGGCACAAGGTCTGGCTGGTGGTAGGCGCAATCGTCGCGCCGGGTGCACTGCTGAGCTTGCTCGGTGTGTTGGCGATGGTGCTCGGTCTGCTGCTGCCGCCGGCGTTAGGCGCGGCGGCGGTGCTGCTCGTACCGGGCATCATCCTGCTCATCATCGGCGGGATTATCGCCTTCACCATCGTGGGCAAAGCGAGGAGGATGGGCGATGTCTGAGTTAACCGGCTGGGGAACCGAAGTTGTGATCACCGTCTGCCCGCACTGCGATTGGCGCTATCTCGTCCCGGTGGACAAAGCGGCGCTGCGCTGCCCGCACTGTTTCGCGGCAGACCTGGAACCCGTCACCGAAGGCGTGGAACAGTTGCCCTACCTCCACCCGCCGGAATTGATGACACCCTTCTCGGTGACGAAGACCACCGCCGACCAGCACATCGAGAAATTCGCCGACGGCATCCCCTTCGCGCCGCGCGACCTGAACCCGGAGGCGTTGCGCAGTCGCGTGCAACCGCTCTATCTGCCGATGTGGCTGGTCGATGGCGACGTCACGGCGACGTGGGAGGCTGAGGCCGGCTTTAACTACGACGTGGTCAGCCATCAGGAGCGCTACAGCGACGGCGGCGGATGGGCCACGCAGCAGGTGCAGGAGACGCGCATCCGCTGGGAGCCGCGCGTGGGACAGCTCGAACGCCACTACGACAACATCGTCGCGCCCGCGCTGGAGCAGCACGCCGCTATGGAACAGGCATTGGGCGTCTACGCGCTCGACAACACACAGCCCTATGCCGTCGGCACCCTCGAACGCGCGCTCGTGCGTTTGCCGGATCGCGCGCCGGAGGCCGCCTGGGCCGATGCAGCGCCAGCGTTCCAGGCGGCGGCGGGCGAAGAGTGCCGGCAGGCCGCCGGCGCGGATCACATCCGCCAGTTTCGCTGGTCGCCGGCATACACGGGCCAGCACTGGACGCTGCTGCTGTTGCCGCTCTACGCCACGTACTACCTCGACGATGACGACGAACCCCGCCCGGTGCTGATCAACGGGCAATCGGGGCGTGTGTTTGGCGTGCGCCGGGCGTCGATGCAACGGGCGCAGCACACGGCGCTGATCATTGTGGCGATCGCCGCCGTGCTCTTCCTCTTGAGTCTGGCCGTGGGCGTGGCAGGATTGGCCGTGCCGCCGCTGCTCGCCGTCGGGGGCATTGGCGGTGTGTTGGCGTTGTGCGTCGGCCTGGGCGCGATCGTCCCCATCGTGCGCGTCTGGCAGTTTAACCGCAAACCGGTGGAAACGCTTTAGGGGGATTTCCTCAACGGATCGAACGGATTTCAACGGAAAAAATCCGTTCGATCCGTTGAATCCGTTGAGAGATTTAAGAGAGGTGGCAGAATGTTGACCTTTTTGCAACAAGGCGGGTGGTTGTTGATTCCGGCGCTGGCGACGGGCATTGTGAACTGGATCGCCGTGGCGCGGGCGCAAAAGCGCGTGGAGTACGTCGTCAAACCGGGGACGTTAATCCTGGTCATCATCGCGGCGCTGCTGTTGATGCGCGGCGCGGTGGATGAACGATTGGCGCTGTTCTTCGTGCTGGGGCTATGCTTCTCCCTGGCGGGGGACGTGTTCCTGATGCTGCCCGGCGAGCGATTCTTCATCCCCGGGCTGATCTCGTTCTTCATCGCGCACGTCTTCTACATCATCGGGCTAAATCCCACGTTGCCGCCGCTTGGCTCGGTGATCGTGCTGATCGTCGTGGCGGCGCTCGGCGTGATGCTCTACACGCGCATCGCGGCGTCCTTACAAAAGAAAGGCGAGGAGGCGATGCGCGTCCCGGTGGGCGCATACGCGACGATCCTCAGTCTGATGCTCTTTTCGGCGTGGGCGACATTGTTCCGTCCGGCGTGGCCTGCCGCCGCTCGCCTCACCGCGATCGTCGGCGCGACACTCTTCTTTGCCTCCGACTCGATGCTGGCGTGGAACAAGTTCGTCGCGCCGTCGCACGTGCTGCGCGTTGGGGTGATGGTCACCTATCACCTGGCGCAGTTCGCGCTGGCGGCAACCATCGCGCTGGCGGTGTGATGCCGCATTTACTGTTGGTCCGACATTCCCTGCCGGACGTAGAACCCGGTGTCGCCGCACGTCACTGGAAACTGACAGATGAAGGACGTCGTCGCTGCACTGCACTGGCCGAAATGCTGTCCGCTTACCATCCCGCCGTCGTCATATCCAGCACGGAGCCAAAAGCCGCGGAAACGGCAGCGATTATCGCCGCAAACCTCGGCATCCCACTGGAAACCGAGGTGGAGTTGCACGAGCACGACCGCAGCAACGTCACACATCTCTCGCAGGAAGAATTCCAACGCTCTGTGGCGCGTCTCTTTGCACAACCGGAAGATTTGGTTTTCGGAACTGAAACGGCTTCACAGGCTCAACGCCGTTTCGCAGAGGCTATCGACCGGCTTCTGGCGCGCCATCCAGGGGGAACCATCGCCGTAGTCGCACACGGGACGGTGATTTCGCTTTTTGTGGGCGATCGATGCAGCGGCGTCGATGGTTACACGCTGTGGAAGCAGCTTGGCCTGCCGGCCTGTGTGGTTTTATCACTGCCGGATTTTGCGCTGGAGTCGGTGATCTCCGGCAGCGAACAATCATATTGAGGTGGAAACCATGGAAAACATTCACGTCGAAGTTTGGCTTTATGGGCCGTTAGCGAAATATGGTGGGAGCAACGACAACATCTTCGCCTTGCAGCACATCGATCTACCGGAAGAGGCCACCGTACAAGACCTGTTGAACCATCTGGCGATGCCCACCGAAGAACGCGGAATCACCTTCATCAACGGCAACCTGAGCGCGATGCCCGGCTTGCAGCCCGACCTGCCGCATCGCCTCGGCGACGGCGACCGCGTAGCGTTTTTCCACACGAAAAGTATGTGGCCGTTCCAATACCGGCATGACGTGGCGATGGTGTCCGAATTCAAGGAAACGGTCGTCCAGCGCGAAGACGCCGGACGGCGCACGCGGTTTGATACAATTGCCTGAGGTGGGTTGGATAGTCAGCATCGAATGGATCGTTTTTTCGCCGCCGCAGTAGACGCGATGGCGGCAGTTTTACGTGAGCCATGAATCAACACATAAGGAGGGAATTGCTATGAGTGAAGTGCAACAGACCCGGTTCGAGTCATTGACCAACTATGTCCAGCAAAAGATGAAAGAGCATCGTGTCCCTGGCGCGACTGTTGGCGTCCTTCATGAAGGCGAGACCCGCACGGCCGGATTTGGTGTGACGAACATCGAGCATCCTTTGGACGTGACCACCGAGACGTTGTTCCAGATCGGTTCGATCACCAAGACGTTCACAACGATGGTGATGCTGCGTCTGGTCGAGATGGGTAAACTGGACCTGGACGCCACCGTGCGCACCTACATCCCCGACTTCAAAGTCGTTGATAAGGAAGCGTCGGCCAAAGTGACCGTGCGCCACCTGCTGACACACGTCGGTGGCTGGGAAGGGGATTTCTTCGAAGACCCCGGCCCCGGTTCTGAGGCGCTGGCGAAATATGTGACGAACATGGCGAAGCTGGAACAGATGGCGCCTGTGGGAACGATCTACTCGTACAACAATGCCGGCTTTGTCCTGGCGGGCCGCATCATCGAGATCGTCGCAGGCAAACCTTACGAGGATGTGCTTCGAGAATTCGTCTTGACACCTTTGGGATTGACGCGCTGCTATTTCGATCCAGGGGATGTCATCACCCACCGTTTCGTCGTCGGCCATGATGAAGAGGATGGGAAGATGAAAGTCGCCCGTCCCTGGCCTTTGGGTCGGTTTGCTTATCCTGCCGGTGGGATTGTCTGTGACGTGCATATGCTGTTGCGTTACGCCCGTTTCCACCTCGGTAATGGGAAAGTCGAGGATGGTACACAGGTCCTCTTGCAAGACTCGTTGCGGCAGATGCAATCCCCGCAGGTCGAAATCTGGAAAGATGCCGCGGTCGGTCTAGGCTGGCATCTTACCGATTTGGAGGGATTGCGCATCTTCGGCCATGGTGGTGGCACCAATGGACAGGTCTCGTTATTGACGCTCGTGCCTGAACACAACGCCGTGCTGGTTATCCTCACCAATGCGGATAAAGGCGGCGATATGATCGATGATGTCCAGCGTTGGTTTTTGAAAACCTACTTCGGCGTCGAGCGCAAAGACCCGGAGCCAATGATATCCACCGAGGAGGAACTGCGCGCTTTTGTGGGACGCTATGTGCGCCCTTCCGACGAAGTGGAGCTGGGGTTGCTGGTAGGTCAACTGGTAGGTCAGGGGCGACCCAAACAAGGCTTCCCCGATCCCGCCGTCGTGCCACCTCCTCCACCGCCGATGTCGCTGGCGCGTTGTGAGGAAAATCGTTTGTTGATCACCAGCGGGCCGTGGAAAAAAGGCCAGATCGATGTGATCCGCAATCCCGACGGGGCGATCGGCTGGCTCCGATTGGGCCGGCTCTATAAGCGCGTGACCCAATAGCCCCACAATGAGGCGTGATCCCTGCATACAGGGATCACGCCTTGCGTTTGTGACTGTTGACCTCAATCCAAATCTGGTTACTGCCCTGGCGCGCCGAACCTCCGGCTGGCGTCGTCCAACAACAGCACCCAGTCGGGATGCTGTCCGCATGGCGAGAACGTCTGCGCGCCGGTCGCGGGAAATTGGCCGATCCACGTCGCCTCGCCCGTGCAGGGTGCATACCACCACGCGTTGACCCGCGCGTCGGAGATCACCTCCATGTTGATGGTGACAGGCAACGGTAGCGGCAGATAGACAAGGGCATAACAACCTTCACTATCGCGGGTAGCGCGGACGTGGTTGCCGCCTGTTCCCGGATCGGAAAGCAGCATCGCCTGATCGGGAATCCGGTTGAGATAGGGCCGCGATTCCATTAGCGCCCGCAGATGCTTGACCTGGCGCGCGCCGGGCCGGTCGATGGCCACCGTCCACGGGAATTCGGCAAAGTTGACGGCTTCGCGCTGCTCATCGGCGAATTGCCAGACGGCGTGATGCCCGTAAGTGACGCCGCACGCACCCGCGAACACCGAGCGGTAAAGCTGCTTGCGCACGTCATGATCGCGGAAATAGCCGTTCTTGGGATCCCACGTCGGCCACGGACTGACCGGATGATCCTCGTAGTTCGGTTCCCCATCGAGCGTGGGCTTGACCGGCGAGAGCGCGTAATCGTGCGTCACCCACTCCCACACCGGCACATCATGCCCGCCGCCGTGCCCCGACTGCATCATGTGCATATCCAGCCAGGCCTCGTCGTGCAGCCACGTCGACGTGGAACGCCCGCCCGGCGGGTGATACGTCTTGAACGAAGGACGCCCCATCCCCGCGTCGATGCCTGCCGCCATCGCCCGCCATATCGGGCGATAGTCGTGCTCTTCGTGGATCGCGGGCCGGTCGCCGCCGAGAATCCAGACCACGTTGGTCTGCTCACGGTAGCGCGCGCCGAGGAAGCGCCCATAGACCTCCGCATTCTCCGGGTTAAACACCACCGGTCCGGCGCCCCACTGATGGGTGACCTTGTCGCCCCAGGTGGGCAGCAGGCCAACGTACAGATCGTGGCGAGCCGCCATTTCGATCAATTCATCGACGTAGGCGAAATACGCCTCGTTGGGCTGCGTGGGATCGTTGTCGAGCAGTGGACGCTCGCCGTAAGCGTTCGGCGTGTTGAGGCCGTCAAATTCGGCCAGCGCCACCGCCTGGATGACGGTGAAACGGTTGGCCTGCCGGTTGGCGAAGTACCGCTCGGCCTCCTCGCGGGTCAGCCGGTGGAACAACTCCCACGCCGTATCGCCGAGCCAGAAAAACGGATCGCCGTTCTCGGTGATGATGAAACGCCGGTTCGAACTCACTTGTAAACGCGGTAACGATAACATATATCCTCCTCACACCACTACGTCGAGCGGATCACGCAACATGAACAAATAGTAATCACCGACGTGCCGGAATCCAAGCGAGGTGTAGGCTTTCTGCGCTGGGATGTTGTCCTCATCGGTGAACAGAATCGCCAACTGTGCACCATCGTCGCGGGCATCGAGCAGCGACTGTGCGACGACGCAGCGGGCGTAACCGCGACGACGAAACTCCGGCGGCGTCCACACTCCTCCAATCTGCACGGCTTCCGCGATGCGTGAATTGAAGGCGCTGGTCGCCACAAGCTGCCCGTCCGCCTCGAGAACCCAGGTATTGCTTTCCTCGACCGCACGTTCAGCCATAGCGCGCTCGTGCGTCCAAAGCTCCTCGGTCTCCTCTTCCCCCAACGCCTCGATCTCGTAGCCGACGCGCCAGCGCGCCAAAACGTCCACGTCGCGGAGTTCGGCCGGGCGTCCTACGACCCGTCCCGCCCGCAGCGCCTCCGGGACAACCAGATCATCCAATGCGAGGCTGTAGAGGACTTCGCGCCGGTCCAACTGGAGCGCGACGGATTCCAAGGCCAACGTGCTTTTCAGCGCACTCACCTGCGCGTGCAGCCCGATAATGCCCTTGAGCGGGCGGCCTGACGCCTGCAACGTCTCGCGCCACAGCACATCGAGATGCACGGGTGCCTGCGTGATGACGATGCCGTTCCAGAAGTGCGCCATCGCAGCGACGATGTGGTCGTCTTCGAACACCGCAACGTAGTCGCCGGTGTACCGCTTGCCGTCGTATTTCAGACCGGATTCGCGCATATTGCTGATCAGAAACATGGACGTTTCCAAACGCGGCAGCAAGAAGGCTTCCAGAACCGCTTCATCACCAGGTTTCAGTCGTCGAATCATCACCATAAATCACCTCGCCAAACAAATTTATCCTTCCACAGAAATGCTACTCTCGGAGCAAAGGATGTCAAGTATAAAAAAGCTTGATTGACTTACTCATCCCTTAAGGTATAATACCTCTGTTCTGAAGCCGATCTCGAAAACCACGCGGGCGACCGCGCGGTTTTCACTGTAAGGGCCAGGCTTAAGGTATAATCGCTGTCCAACATTCCCAAAAGGGGATGATGCTATAATAGAGGAGTAAATACAATGCCGAAACGAACTTATCAACCGAAGAAACGCAAGCGGATGCGTACCCACGGGTTCCGCGCGCGCATGGCCACGAGCACGGGGCAAGAGGTTTTGAAGCGCCGCCGGCGCAAGGGTCGCCACAAGCTAATTCCCGTGAGTCTGGGTGGGGCAAAGCGCCTGAATTGGAAGGAAGCTGCACAACGCCCGCGCCGCCGCGATTAAGCGGCGCACATCTATGTTTCATTGAACGTGCGTAGCACTGTTGGAGCACCACAATTGGCACAAAGCAATGCGCCTACGCCGTCCGGAAGAATTTCGGCGAGTATGGTCCTCTGGACGGTCGTGGGCGCATACCTTGCTCGTCCTGTGGGCACTCCCGAATGATCTGGATCATGTCCGCGTTGGCCTTACTGCCAGTCGAAAAGTCGGCAACGCCGTGGCCCGTAACCGGGCGCGGCGCTTGTTGCGTGAAGCTGCACGGCATCTCTATGCAAACATCGCCACCGGGTGGGATTTGGTCTTGGTGGCGCGCCCCGCGTTGATTACAGTGAAAGAGCCTCAAGTGGAAAGCGCGCTTCAGTCTATGCTAAATCTCGCGGGATTGTGGACGTCCTCGATGGAAGATGACCAAAGATGAAAGCTGTGGCGCTGTGGTTGCTGCGCTTCTACAAACACTCGATCTCACCACGCTTTCCACCTGCCTGTCGTTTCATCCCGACGTGCTCACAGTACACCTACGAAGCCATAGAACGATATGGTCTCCTGCGCGGCGGATGGTTAGGTATCAAACGTGTCGTGCGGTGTAATCCCTTCAACCCAGGCGGATATGATCCCGTCCCTTAAAAAATCGTTTTCAAGCGTGGCGCGAGATTCGCGCACGATCAATCAGGAGGAAGTATGAACTTGTGGCGGATGATGGCTGACCGCCTCTATAAACGAGGAAACACACGCCACGCCGGTACGCGCGGACGTATCACCGGCGCTGGTGTGGCGTTATTTTTGCTGATGACGGTGTTGAGCGGCTGCGCTGGCGGTGGCTTACGCCACGAAAGCTGGCCCGGCTTGCTTGCAGACGATGGCGTGATCTACGCAGCAAATCTGGAACGGGTCCAGGCTTTCAACACCGAAACCGGGAAATTGCTGTGGAGCTACCCCGACGAGACACAAAAGGACCAACGGCCTTTCCTTTCGACGCCGGTGCTGGCAGAGGATTATGGCCCGCATGGTCTCCTCTTGATCGCCGGATACAAGGACAGAACGGTCTACGCGCTCAGTTTGGGCGAATCGCGCGCCGAACGGCCTGATCTACTCTGGACTTTTGCCCAGGCCACCGGGCAATACGTCGGCAGCGGCGTCGTAGCCGATGGCAAGTTCATCATCGGCAACGGCGATGGCTACGTTTACGCGCTCAACCTCAATGACGGAGCACCAGCGTGGCAATTTCCTACCAAGGATCGCGTGTGGGCTACACCCGTTGTCGTCGGCGATACCGTCTACATCGCCTCGCTCGATCATCGCTTGTACGCAGTTGACCTCACCACGGGCGTAGAACGCTGGCACATCCAGATGGATGGCGCTATCGCCGGGACGCCAGTGCACATCGATGGCGCTTTGTGGGTAGGAGATTTCAGCAGCACGCTCTCGCAGGTCGATCTGGCGACCCAACAGATTGTTTGGACCTACACGGCGAACGACTGGCTATGGGCCTCGCCCCTCGCCGACGGGACACGCTTATACTTTGCGGATGTCGGCGGCCGCGTGTATGCGCTGGACACAGCGACGCGCGAGATACTCTGGAACGTGGATGTCGACGACACAATCCGCAGCCGCCCGGCTTTGAACGCCGACGGTGGTTTGCTCTTCGTAGCAGGATACAGAAAAGGCGAGTTGCACACGCTCGAGACCGAAACCGGCAACAAGATGAGCTGGGGGCCAGAAATGGACGGCCGATTGCCCGGAGACCTGGTTGCAGATGGGACACATCTGTACACGATGCCCATTCTGGTATCCGAGCGCATCAACGCCATTGAATTGAGAACAGGCCGGGTCGCCTGGAGTTATCCGGCAACTGAGCAGACGAAATAGTAGGGGGAATTTTACAATGTGGGACGTATTAATAGTCAGACCAATTCTCAATTTGATGCTGCTCCTGTACAAACTGCTGTGGAACGAGACGATTCTGGCCGTAGCCGTGGTGACGCTGGTACTGCGTCTCCTGGTCACACCCTTGATGTTGAAACAGCAACAGGCCGCGCGCAAAACGCAAGAGTTGCGCCCCAAGCTCGCCGAGATCCAGAAAAAATACAAAGATGATCCCCAAAAATTGATGGAAGAACAGCGCAAATTGGGCCTCAACCCACTCGGCGGATGTTTGCCCTCGTTGGTCCAGTTGCCGCTGATGATCGGCCTCTACCAGGCCATCATCCGCGCGCTCGCCAGCACACCGCTGCAACTGTTGGAACTGCCCCGTGACATTTACCGCTGGATTCCGAGCTTCAGTTCGCTCATCCCTTTGAACAGCCGGTTCCTCTGGCTGGATCTGGCCCTACCCGATCCCATCTTCATTATGCCGATCCTCGTTGTCGTCACGTCGTGGTTCTACCAAAAGTTGATCACGCCCCCGGCGCTGGACGCGCAGGCAGAGGCGATGAACAAGCAGATGATGCTGATGATGCCGCTGATGATGGGATTCTTTGCGTGGTCATGGGCTTCAGGACTGGCGATCTATTTGCTGATTACGAACCTGATCGGCATCCTGCAATACTACGTGTTCCGCCAGCATTACACCTATCCCACGCCGGAGACGACTGAGGGAAAATCCATCCCGCAAAAACCGTCGCAAGGACAGTCGCCGCAAAAGCGACCGCGCGCCAGCGCCAAATCGTAGCGCAGAGACACTGAAGTTTTTTTCATCCTTTCCGCGCCTTCTGTGTCTCTGTCGTTATTCTCGAAGGAGGTTGTGTATGTCGCCCGAAGCATCGGCGCCTGAAGAATCGACCGGAGTAGTCGTTGTCACCGCTTCTTCGGTGGATGAAGCGATCATCCTGGGCTTGACCCGGTTGGTCGCCACACGCGATGAAGTTGATATCGAAGTTTTAGACGAAGGCAGCCGAGGATTTCTCGGCATCGGCACGCGTGAGGCGCGTGTACAGGTCACACGCCGCGCTCAGGCAGTGACGCCGTCAGCGCCACAGCCCAAACCCGAACCAACGCTCCCTGCACCCCGACCGGCAGCTACCCCTGAGCCAAAACCTGCGCCGGTTACGGCTGAGCCAAAGCCGGCGACGCCCAAGCCAACGCCCGCACCGGTTCTCCCCACACCCAAGCCTGAACCGGAAGCGGTCGCCCAGGCCACGCTGCCTGCCGAAGAAACCACCGCAGCGCCGGAGCCGGCTGCGCCCGCGAAACCCACACCAAAACCCAAACTGACCCCGGTAGCACTCCAGGAAAAACCACGCACCGAGCGGCCCTCCGGCAGACTCGACCGTGCTCTGGTGGAGAAGACCGCCCTCGAAGTGGCTGAAAACCTGTTCGCCGGATTCAACATCCAATGCTCTGTGAGTTGGGAACAGGAAGACCGCCCAGCCTTGTGGATATCGCTGCGCGGCAAAGATGCCGATGTCATGGTGGGACCGCGCGCGCAAACCCTGGATTCGATCCAGTATTTATTCCGCACCCTGCTCCATCGTTTGACAGAAGGAGACTACAACGTCGTGCTCGACGCCGACGGCTACCGCAAACGCCGCCAGCGCAGCCTGGAAGCACTGGCGCGCAAGATGGCCGATCAAGCCGTCAAATCCGGGCGCAACGTGCGCATGAAACCTATGCCGGCCCACGAACGGCGCGTCATCCACATCATTTTGCGCAAAGACAAGCGCGTGAGGACCGAAAGCGCCGGTAAGGGACACGAACGCGCCATCACCATTATGCCTGTTAAAAAAGAAGCTTGAATGGACGCAAAGCTCGCGCCTATCGACTACCTGGTCATCGGCCACGTCACCCACGACATCCTACCCGGTGGAACGCGCGTGTTGGGCGGCACGGCTTCGTATGCATCACTGACGGCGGCGGCGTTGGGACGCGCAGTCGGCATTGTGACGAGCCTCAGTGCGGACGCCAACCTCGCGCCCCTGGATACGCTGACCACCCTGGTACGGACACCATCCGCTACCACGACCACGTTCGAGAACGTCTACGTTAATGGACATCGTGAGCAATATGTCTACACCCCGGCTGCGCCGCTGACGCCGGATGTGATTCCCCACGCCTGGCGCACCACCCCCATCGTACATCTCGGCCCCATTATGCGTGAGTGTGATCCCGCGTTGGCCGACCATTACACCGGTAAAACCTTCTTGGGCCTTACCCCGCAAGGATGGATGCGCAGCAGCAACGCGCGCGGGCACGTTTTCCCCACCCCTTGGGCTGAAGCCGGACATCTGCTGCCGCTGGCGTCCGCCGTGGTTCTGAGCATCGAGGACATCGGCGGCAACTGGGACCTTGCCGCGTTCTACGCGCAACAAACGCACGTGCTGGTGGTGACGTGCGGCTGGGACGGCGGTACGATCTTCCTCGACGGGCAGCCGACCACCTTCCCCGCCGTGCCGGTGACACAGGTCGATCCCACCGGCGCCGGCGACATTTTCGCCACGGCGTTCTTCATCGCGCTGGCTTCTGGCGCGCGACCGCTGGCAGCGACGGCCTTCGCCGCATGCCTCGCAGCGCACTCAGTCACGCGCGTGGGGCTGGCCTCGACGCCCCAACCCGACGAAGTCGCCGCGTGTCCTCTCGAACTCGACCCTGCCACTCTTGCGAAGGTTACTCTCTGATACCCTTACGAAGGTTTAGAAACCTTCGTAAGGATGGGAAGGACAACTGAATGACGCGGGTTTACACCTTCACCAACCAGAAAGGCGGCGTCGGCAAGACGACCACCGTGGTGAACGTCGCCGCAGCGATGGCCGATTGGGGTTACCGCGTCCTGCTCGTCGACATCGATCCCCAGAGCAACGCCACGACGTGCCTGGGTCTGGATTCGCGCAATCTCTCCTCATCCATCTACGACGTGCTGACCGGTGAACAAAACGTCACCGAAGTCATCCGCGGCACCCGCTGGCCCGGGCTGGACATCCTGCCAAGTGCGCCTGCATTAGCGGGCGCCACCGTCGAGTTGAACCGCGCGGCAGACCCACGCGAGCGAGTGGAACATCTCAAAAACGTGTTGGCCTCCATCAACGACTACGATTACCTGCTCATCGATTCGCCGCCGAGTCTGGGCGTGCTCACCGTCAACGCCTTGAGCGCCGCGCAGGCCGTCATTGTGCCCGTGCAGTGCGAATACCTGGCATTGGAAGGCCTGGCGCAGTTGATGCGCACCATCACACTGGTGCAACGTAGTCTCAACCCCGGATTGACGCTACGCGGCGTCGTCGTGACGATGTACGACAGCCGCACCACCCTCTCGCGGCAGGTCGCCGAGGAGATCCGCAAACATTTCACCGACCGGGTGTTCAACGTCATCATCCCGCGCAGCGTGCGTTTGAGTGAAGCGCCCAGTTTTGGCGAGCCGGGCGTCTTCTACGCGCCGCGTTCGACCGGGGCGCTGGCCTACCGCATTTTGACGTGGGAACTGTTGCGGGGCGACGGCTACGAGCCGGATTGGACACCTCCGGCGCAGGCCGCAGAGGATTGACTTGCATACAGCAACATCCGCCGGATACCGACCGGCGGATGTTTTCTATAAAGAGACAACGCCTTACTGCTGATATATGTCGTAGCGCCGCTCAAAGAGGCGCGTCGCGTACTCGGCGACGTATCGAACGTCCGCGTCGGGACTATCCAACAGCGGTTCCAGCAGCTTTAGGTGCGCTTCGCGGCCAACGTGCGTCAGGGTGAGGATTCCGAGGATTTGCGCCTTCGGATCGCCCTGGGTAATGGCCCGCTCCAACATCGCGCCGGCGGCCTTCCCCACCCCAAGCCCCGATCCCTGGCTCGCCGCCCAGGTAATAAGCCATTCCATTTGATCGATTTGCGGCGGCGGCAAAACCACGGTTTTGTCTTCAGCCTTCTCCTTCATTACGTTGAGTGCAATCTCCGCCGCCGAACGCACCAACCATTCGGAATCCTCGCGGGCCAGCCTTTCCAGGATTTCTTTGGTCCAGGGTTGATCGATACGGCCCAAGCCTTGCGCCGCGGTGCGGCGGATCAAGAGTGACTCATGACTAACGACTTCCTTGAGCGCCTCAAGGCCCTCGGGCGTTTTGGAAAGCGCCTCGGCGATACTGGGCAGCAGTTGATCTTCGGCCTCGAGCATCGTGTCGCGCAGCAGGCGCATCGCGCCGGAAGTGCCCATATCACCCAAGGCTTCCACCGCGGCCTGCTGAACCTCGAAATCGGGGTCTTGCAGTGCGCCCACAAAGAGCGGCATTTCCCGCGGCGATCCCGACCATCCTAGCCCCCTGAGCGCCGCACTACGGATGGCAACAGAAGGCTGGCGCAGTGTTTGAATGAAAAACGCGCGCGCCCCTTCTCCTGCCGCAGACACCAAAGCATGGCCAATACGCAGCCGCGTCGGCTGATCGAGATCGGGATCGGTGAACGTCTGCGCGAGCACTTTCATCAAGGATTTTTGCCACGGGGCATCTTCTGGCGCGACCGCGCCCCAACGCGCCGCGCGTAGGAGACTCGCCATATCACCATGAACGGTAGCCGTCTGAACCAACGTCCGCACTAGCGGCGTGACATCTTCTAAGGCGGCGTAGAATTCCATCAGCAGCGTCCAGGTTAGATCGCCCAGGTGCGCCTTGACCATATCCGCGCCGACTTCCTCCTCCACGAGCGCCCAGGCGGTGAGAAAATCATCCCAGATGTAGTGCGCCGGTACCCAAAACTTGCCCTCGCGCTTCAATAATTGTGTATCGAAGAGCATACGGCGAATTGCGCCTTCGAGTTTGGGCGGTCGCACCTCCTCAGGCGGCAGCAACGTCCCAATCTGGTCGTAGATCTCCTGTTGCGTAAAAGCACGTCCCTCCAAGCGGTGTACCTTGGCCAGGTAACTTAGAGCCTCGAGCGTGAGCGCCCGCGCGTGATCGACGACCTCGGCCTGCCCCTCCCCCAGATTGGGCGTAGGAATACAGTAGTCGAGAAAGCGGTCGAGGACATCCACCGGGCGCGTGGGAAGCTGTCGCGTGCGCAAATAGACCAGCACGCGCGTGTTGAGTTCGAGCAGCGAAGCGCCCGCATCCGCAGCCCACTTCAGCACAGCGAGGGTTTCTTCTCCAGGTTCGTCAGGCGCGCCATTGAGCAGTTCCGCCCATCCACGGTAGAGCGCCACCAGCATATCGTTGCCGGAAGGAGGCGTCAATTCGAGCGGGACAAACCCGGCCTCGATCAGCGGCCCGTAGCCCTCCTCGCCGCTGGCGACCAGCCAACAGCTCTTGGGAAGGCTCTGCGCAACTTCGCCAAACCAACGCGAGACGACGCGCCGCGTATCGGGAGGCAAGCTCTCCCAGTTATCCACGAGAATGAGCGAGGGTTCATTGCGCAGATGAGCAAGTGTCCAGCGGGGAACCAGCGCCGGCATAAACAAAGCCGCCAGTTGGACGAGTCTCTCAGCAGGAGGTTCAGACTGCACTTCTGAAAGGTTCCTGTACTGCGCGAGGTCGATCCACAAAGGGAAACGCGCGTAGGGGCGCTTTTTCCCGCTGCGCGAGGCCAGGTGCGGCGCGACGCTCTCCACCGTCTGCCAAACCATCATTGCCAAAGCCGTTGTACGTCCCACAGCTCGTGGCCCGGTCATTACAAGCCAAGGATGACCTTCGGTGAGGCTCGCATAGCTCACCTCCAAAGGCTCGACAAAGAGGTCGTCGATTGTCTCCGCTGTTACCGGCAAGGGCGGCGGGGCAACGAAAGTCGGCGGCTGGAAAATCTTCTGGGGATCCGCCGGCTGAAAAAGCAGCAAATCCTTGAGTTCGTTTTTCAGCGTGTTGATGTAACGTTCTTCCTGGCTAGCCTGCGCACGGCTACGCAGATTCACCACCGGCGACCATAACTTGAGCGCGAATGCCTTGATCTGCTCGCGCCGCTGGTAGATGATGCGCACGAGGATAAGGGCAACCGCAGCCCCAATGAGCGCCGAAGTGAGATCGAATCTCCAGGCTCGCTGCTGTAAAAGTCCGCCGAGGAGCACGATTTCCCCCTAAGCTTCGGGCGATTCTATGACCAACCGGTATCCCTGACCGCGCTCACTGACGATCCGTTTGGGACTGCGCGGGTCAGCTTCGACTTTTTGCCGCAGATACCAGATGTAGAGCTTGAGGTAGTCGCGCCGGTTGGAATATTCTGCTCCCCACACGCGGCGGAGGAGCGTGTCATGGTTCACCGTCCGCCCGGAATCCTGGATGAGCGCCGAGAGCAACTGGAATTCGGTCGGAGTCAGGCTGACTAGGCGGTTGTCCACCTTCACTTCGTGCGTATCGAGGTTAACCCACAGGTTGCCGGTCTGGAAGATAGTCTGCTCGCCACGGGCGCGGCGCGCGCGCGACAGGGCCGCCTTGACGCGGGTCACCAATTCCTTGTAGCCGAACGGCTTGACGATGTAATCGTCTGCGCCCAGGCCCAGGCCATAAGCGATGTTGTGCTCGTCCCCCAAGGCGGTCAGGAAGAGCACCGGCACATCGGTGATGCGGCGTAGGGCTTCATAGACGTGCCAACCATCCATATCCGGCATCAGGATATCGAGCAATACCAAATCGGGATGGGTTTGCTGCGCCAGAGCCAAACCGCTCTCGCCATTACTGGCAGCTTTGACAGTGTATCCAGCACGTTCCAAAAGCAGTTGAACCAACTGCGCCAGGGCTTCATCGTCTTCGACTAACAAGATCATATCGTTCATTGTGTGCTCCTTGTAGTGCTGACAAATATTAAGTCTATATCTAATAATATGTAAGAATCGTAGTTTGTCAAACCAAAAGGGGGGTGTGGGGTTAGAAATTGACCAAGATTATACGTCAGGTATAAAGAGCGTTGGTTTGTGCTACAGACCCTAAGGATTCACAGCCTGATTGAGCAGTCGTTCGCCAATCTGTGCCAACACCTGACGATTGGACACATTCTCGATCAAAACGGCCACAGCGTAACGGGGGACCTGCGGTGAATTTAATCCGATGAACCACGTTTGCGTGCGATTTGGACCGGCCAGCGCCTCTCCGAGATGGCCTACCGCGTTGCCGTAGCGCGGCCACATATCAAGGATGCGTGCGGCGATATTGGGTGTTGTGACCACATTCGTGGATGTGTCTGAAGATACACAACCGGATAACGCGGTATTGAGCAGGTGTAACGGCGTGCGCACGCCGCCATTACCGACGATGGCGGCTACACTCACCATCTGCAACGGTGTCACCAACAGATTGCCTTGCCCGATGGCTTCAAGGATTGCCTCGGCAGTGGCCGCCTCCCACGGCGCGGCGACAGTAGGAATCTCTAAGGACGGCGCCTGGGTCAGCCCCCACGCGGCAAAGCTATCTGCCAGTTGCGCAATCCCTAACTGGCTCCCCAAAGTAGCGAAGGGCGCCGGACATCCGGCGCTCAAAGCCGCTTCCCAGGTGCTGGCTAATGGCGTCTGGGCGCAGGTAAGGCGCTCGCCATTGACATTCACGAACGCACTGAGAGGCAGTGCAGGCGCAGGGAGTTCGCCCTCTTGCAGCGCCGTCGCCAGAACAACCGTCTGCAACGCTGCACCGGGCTGCGCCAGGCTTTGGGTGGCCCGGTTGAGCAGCGGGGCGTCAGCGGCGGCATACAGGTCGGCCCAACCGGCTTCGACGGTGGCCGGGTTATAGGTGGGTGACGAAGCCAATGCCAAAATTTCGCCCGTGCGCGTATCGACCAACACCGCCGCACCCTCATAACCTGCCAAGAGGTTCTGCGCCGTCTGCTGAAGGCGCGCATCCAGCGTCAGGCGCACATCCCGGCCTACCGGCGCTTGATGCAACAACCCCTTTTGAAAATCTCGCCAAGGCGTGCGCCCAATATCGCCGCGCAACCGGGCATCACACGCGGCTTCGATCCCACTCACGCCGTACTGCAATGTGTTGTACCCGATGACCGGCGCGGCTTCCGGCACAAGATAGTCACGGGTGACATAACCCCTGGCATCCACGGAAATGCCCGCCAGCGTCACACCGTTACGGTCGAGGATCCGTCCGCGTTGAATACGGGACTCGGCCAAGATACGGCGTGGATTGGTGAAGTAACTCCGCAACTCGTCTGCCCGCAAGACCGTCCATACTCCGGTGATGAGGGCAATGCTCGCCAATAAGAACAGCAGCATCTTTCCCAAGCGCCCCACCGTCTGATGCAGGGGCATACTCGCCGGGGTGAGTGTGAGCGTGATCGGCTCCGGGTGTGGGGTGGAAATGTTCAGCAGCAGGCCCGTGGCAACGAAGACCGTTAGTAGCGACGAACCGCCATAGCTGAGAAAGGGCAAGGTGACGCCGGTAATTGGGATGAGTTTGGCATTCCCCCCCATGATGACCCACGTCTGAATGGCGAGCAACGCCACAATGCCGCCAGCCAGCAGCGACTCGAAAGGCGCGCCAGTGGCCGAAGCAGATGCGCGCTGTGCGAGCAGAATACCCCGATATACGAACAGGCCCAACAACAGCAACAAGGCCACCGCGCCGATCAACCCAAATTCCTCCACCAGGGCGGCGTAGACGAAATCGGTGTGAACGGCAGGAATGAGCGTGGGCAAACCCTGTCCTAGTCCTTGCCCCACCAGGCCACCATCCGCAAAGGCGTAGAGTGACTGCAAAATCTGGAAAGCGCGGTCGGCCTGTCCCGGCCCCCAGGGATCGAGCCAGATGCTCACCCGCAGCGCGACCCGAGCCGAAAGCCAATATCCGGCCAGGGCAATCGGAATGAATAGCACCAGGCTGACGACGACATGCCACCCTTTGCCCCAGGCCAGGTAAAGCATAGCGACGAACGTCAGGTAGAAGAGCAACGCTGCGCCTAAGTCTTGCTGCCATCCCAACAGCAGCAGCGCCAACCCCACCATGGTTGCCATTGGGCCTAGAACGGCCATCCACAACGCCTTGCCGCCATCCTGCCGTTGCAGCAGATCGCGCCGGTCTGAGAGGTAAGAGGCCAGGTAAATCACCAGCAGCAACTTAAGCAGTTCCGAAGGTTGAAAGTAGATGCCGAGCGCACCTAACCATAACTCCTGACCGAAACCCGAAGGGTTCACACCGAAGAAAAACGTCGCAGCAAGCAACAGCAGTCCCGCCACCAAGAGCGTGTAGCGATACCGCCGCAACAGACGAGGCAAAGTCGGTGTCAGCGCCACGACGCACAGCGCGCCGCAACTGATACCGAGCCAGAGGGTCTGCCGTGGTAGAAACGCTGGCGCCATCCGCGCCAGCAGAAGCAATCCCCATCCGGTCAGCAAACTCACGATCGGTATGATGAAGGGGTCTGCACCGGGAAGTTTGCGGCGCAGCAGGGCGTAGGTTGCCCCCCAGATCCCCATCCACCCCAACACCAGCGCGAGCAAACGCGGAAGCGTGAGTGACGGCGTCGGCGCGGCAAGGTAGAGCGTTGCCGCGCCGAGGCTTACAAAACAGACAGGGATGCCGACCAGAAGACCTTCGTAGCTGATAAGTGTAGGCGGTCGCCAACGCCCGCGTATGGGTTGGGTGCTCATCTAGGTCAGGTACGCCCCCACCAACAAACGTCGCTTGTCCAGGGCTGTGGACGGGATGCACTCGCGGGCGGTGATCAACGCCGTCTCTAGCGCACTCGCACACACACATTTTGTAGGCGTCTCGACCAGGCGCGGGACCAATAGCCGGAGCGCCTGCTGCGCCAATCCAACGTTGTGGTGCAAAACCTGGATCACCATCTCCACGGTGACCGGCTCCTCGCTCTCGTGCCAGACATCATAATCCGTGATGTGCGCCATCGTCGCGTAGCACATACCGGCTTCGCGGGCCAGGAACGCTTCCGGCGACGCCGTCATTCCGATGATGTCCATCCCCCACTGGCGGTAAACGAGACTCTCGCCCCTGGTGCTAAAGCGCGGGCCTTCGATGGTGATAAAAGTCCCACCGCGATGCACCGTGCCTCCGGCGGCAGTCACAGCGTCGAACAGCAGCATAGAAAGCGCTGGACAGAACGGATCCGCGACCGAGACGTGCGCGACCAATCCCTCGCCGAAAAACGAATTGGTGCGATTCTTGGTGAAGTCAAACAACTGATCAGGCACGACGATATCGCCGGGATGCAGGTGTTCGCGCAACGAGCCGCACGCGGAAATGCTGATGACCTTGTCAACGCCGAGTTGCTTCAGTGCGTGGATGTTGGCTCGATACGGCACCTCGGTGGGCGTATAGACGTGCCCGCGTCCGTGGCGCGGCAAGAAGACCACCGGCACGCCTTCGATTCGCCCGGCGATGAGCGTGTCGCTTGGATCGCCAAAAGGTGTCGTGATGCGAATCTCGTGCACATCCTCCAGGCCCTCCATCTGGTACAGCCCGGAACCGCCGATGACGCCGATGCGAATAGGATCATGATCCATAGAACACACTCCTTAAATAGTACGGCAGTTGTAAACAGTCGCTCAAGGCAAGACCTCTGGTTCTGGGCCCACGACGAAGGTAAGAGGGGTGTGGCACAATCCACAGCCACGAAAGGGGTCTTCGACCACAGCACCGCTGCGTGTGCAGGTGGCCCAGATGTGCATACGACGCAACTCCCAAAAGCGCCATCCACTTCCGCCGACGCGGGCGTGCAAGATCATGTTCGCACAGCCGTTGGCACGGTGGATATCGGGGGCGCGACAGTGGCGGCACAACGCCGACGTCCAAACCTTTGCTTCGGGCCGCCCATCCAATAAGTGGCAGCGTTCTTTAGCCGCCGCCCGGCGATAATAGCCGCCGTCGTAATAGGGGCACTCTCTCCCATCAGGTACGCGCATCGTGAAATCGGCTCTGGTCAGCCCTCGATATAGCTCAGCACAACGTGACGGTTGACGTAGACCAAAGGCGATTGCGCTGGTAGTTGACTCGCGCTATCGGCGAGGAAATAGATCTCCGCATCGACAATGGGTATAAAGATGCCCTTCCAGAATTCCAGGAAGTTGTGCCACTTTGCCTCGCTCAGAAACGGCGCATTGCCGCGAATGACGGCAAGCGGAAGATGCAGAACCAGGGTTTCGGTTCTCGGCGCAGGGCGAAATTCTTCCAGAGATGCCTCGTGGATGAACATCAGGAATTGAGTACGCTCTCGGGCCAGGACAATCGACGGGACGTGGCTTGCCGGTAAACCCGAGAACGACCACGGCGCTATGTGCGGATTGCCGATACGAATGAACTCCAACCCATCCTGATTGATGTAGTTATGGGGATTGCCCATCGTCTCCATCTCGCCAGTGATCCAGAGCAAATCATTGGCAACGTAAACCTCATGACTCTGTTGCGGCGAAGTCATCTCTCCCCTTCCTAAAAGTCCCATGGTTCCTCCTAAAAGCAGTTACAGGTTAATGGTTGCTCGTTACTGGTTACACACCTGGCGTTGTCTATGTTAATGATACTCGCAACGGGGAAAGGGCGCAAGTACAGGAGCATGGTCAGAGCCTTCCCCTCAACGTTACGGATGGACACCAGCCAGCGCGTACAATTGATCCTCTGCAAGTAATGGCGTGTTGAGCGCCTGGGCGCGGTTGTACTTACTGCCGCCGGGATCATCGCCGACGACGAGATAACTCGTCTTCTGGCTCACTGAGCCGGCGACTTTACCGCCATGCGACTCGATCCACGCTTTCACGTCATCTCTGGGGCGAGAGAGCGTGCCGGTGATCACAAAGGTAAGGCCCTCAAGCGGCTGTTCACCTCCTACGACGCTCCCGCGCTCCGCCGCCAACTTCAGCCCGGCCTGGCGCAGCTTATTGACCATCGCGCGGTTATGGACGTGGGCAAACCACGTCAGGATATTCTGCGCTGTGATCGGGCCGATGCCCTCCACGGCAGCGATAGCCTCAGCAGGCGCTTCCGCCAGCGCATCCAGCGTGGAGAACGCCTCCGCCAGCACTTGCGCCACCGTCGTCCCCACTCCCCGGATACCCAGCGCCGCCAACACCCGGTCGAAAGGCCGGTCTTTGGCCTGTGCGATAGCGTTGAGCAGATTGTTGGCCTTCTTGTCGGCGAAGCCTTCCAGCGTAAGCAAATGCTCCTTGGTAAGGAAGTAGAGGTCGGCGGGATCTTCGACCATGCGCTGCTCCACCAACTGCACGGCGGTCCGTTCCCCCAGCCCCTCGATGTCAAGCACATGTGTGAAGTAGGTGAGCCTCTGCACCAGTTGGGCCGGGCAGGCGGCATTGATGCAGTAGTAGGCGATCTCGCCCTCGGGATGGACGATAGGATCACCGCACGCCGGGCACGCTGGCGGTGGTTCGATGGGGCGCTGGCTGCCATCGCGCGCGTCCATAATTGGCCCGGCGACGTAGGGGATCACGTCCCCTGCGCGTTTGACCAGCACGCGATCGCCGATGCGGATGTCGCGCTCGGCGATGAAGTCGAAATTGTGGAGCGAGGCGCGGCTCACCGTCACGCCGGCAATGGGAACAGGTTCTAGCAGCGCCGTGGGGGTGATGACACCCGTGCGGCCCACCGAGAATTCTACATCCCGCAGCCTCGTCGTCCCCTCCTGCGCCGGGAACTTGTAAGCCACCGCCCCGCGCGGACGTCCGCCTACAACGCCCAATGCAGCCTGCGTCGCCAGGTCATCGATTTTGACCACCAGGCCGTCGGCTTCGTAGGGCAACGTATTGCGACGCACGATCATCTGTTCACAGTAATCGGCGACGGCGTCCAGGTCCAGGAAAAACGCGATTTCGTCCGGTTGGGCAAAGCCCAGGGCGTGCAGATACTCCAGCGTCTCCTGCTGCGTTTCGGGAACAGGGCCATCCGCCACGACGATGCTGTAGGCGTAGAGATGCAGAGGGCGCCGCGCAGTGATCGCCGGATCGAGCTGTCGTAGCGAGCCGGCGGAGGCGTTGCGCGGGTTGGCAAATGGCGACTCGCCAGCTTCGATCAACCGTGCGTTGAGCGCGTCGAAATCCTTGAGCAGGATCAGCACTTCGCCGCGCACCACCAGATACGGCGGGGGCTGCGGGCCATCAGGATCGACGGGAATGCGCAGCGGCAGCGTTTTGACCGTGCGCAAGTTCGCGGTGATATCCTCGCCGACCAGCCCATCGCCGCGCGTCGCGCCGAGCACGAGCTGCCCTTGACGGTAGTGCAGCACCACTGTCAACCCGTCGAATTTCGGCTCGACGGTGTAAGCCAGGGGAGGTGTATCTTCAGGCAACAGTTTGCTGATGCGGGTGTGCCAGGCGATGAGTTCCGCGCGACTGGACGCCTTATCCAGGCTGAGAATCGGCGCGGGATGCTCGACTTTCGTAAAGCCCTCGGCAGGCGCGCCGCCGACCCGTTGGGTAGGCGAATCCGGCGTGAGCAGCTCAGGGTGCACGGCTTCGAGCGCACGAAGCTCGTCCACGAGCGCATCGAACTGCGCATCGCTAATCACCGGGCTGTCGAGCGTGTGGTAGCGGTAGTTGTGATAGTTGATCTCTTCCCGAAGTTTTGCCGCCCGAAGGACAATTTCTTGGTCCATACCTGCTCCTATGAACATAAACCACGAATTTGCACGAATAAAACCAAAAATTAGTGTGGAGTCGTGTAGATTAGTGGTATGAATATCTGTCGAGTTAAGGCGCGACGATCAGGTAACTGGCGGCGGCCCAGCCTTCGCGTTGCGGGTTCGCTTCGTCGCGTAAGAACCACCACGTCAGATCGTCGGCCTGCGTTGGGCCGGCAGCGACGATGAAGATTTCACCCTCGGCGGCGATGCTCAGACGCTCGGCGGAAGTGCTGGCGCTGGCGCGGATGTTCAGACCTGCCGCCCCTGTTCCGCTGACCTGCACCCGCACCCCCACCCCGATCTCGGTCGGCGAGGTGGGCAACGTCGGTTGCGGCGTCGGTGTGGGCGTGGACGTGGGCGTCGGTGAGGGCGTGGGCGACGCCGTCCAGACGATGGCCGTAGGACGCGGGCCAGGCGGCTGGGATGCCGGCCTAGAAAACAGCCACATCCCGGTCACGACAACGAGAAGGATGCCGCCGATCAACAAGGCGAGGCATCCCCATTGCCACAAACTTGCGCGCGCGCCACCGTTCTCTGTCACATTTGTATTATACTCTGGCTATCAGAAGGCACAACCGGCCTGGAACCTTCGTCCTGTGAGCAACGTCTTAAAAGCAGCTAGAACCAACCTCAAGGTTGAGAGTATGACCGGAAGGAGTTAACAATGAGAAAACAACTGATGGCGCTCGTTTTGTTGGTGGTGGTGCTGCTGCTACACGCAGGGCCGGTGTTGGCCGATGGGATTATCATCATCGATCCGCCCATTGTGCCGCCGCCACCCGATTGGACACCCTGGCTGACCATCCGCTACCATCGCGTGACGGTAACGATCGAGGATCAGGTGGCGACGACAAAGGTGGATCAGGTCTTCCGCAACGATGGCAAAATTGCCGCAGAAGGTACGTACATCTTCCCGCTGCCGCCGGGTGCAGTCATACAGAACTTCGTGATGTGGGTGGACGGGCAACCCATCGAGGGCGAAATCCTCCCGGCGGACAAGGCGCGCGAAATTTACGAAGGCTACGTGCGCCGGCAACGCGATCCTGCCTTGCTGGAATATGTCGGGCGCGACGCCGTGCGCGCGCGCATCTTCCCCATTCCAGCAGGGGACGAGCGCCGCATCCAGTTGGAATACTCGCAAATCCTCCCCATCGCGGAGGGGATGCTGCATTACCGCTATCCCCTGAACACCGAACGCTTCTCCGCGCTGCCGCTGGAACAGGTGAGCATCTACGTAAGCCTGACATCGCAGATGCCACTGCGGACGGTCTATTCATCCAGCCACCAGAATGAGGTGGTGATCACCCGCGAGGGTGCGTACCGGGCCAGCGTCAGCTACGAGGCCAACCACGTCCTGCCCGACCGGGATTTCGAACTGTATGCCAGCACAGCCACAGACAACATCGGTGCGAATCTGCTCACGTATCAAAGCGGAATGGAGGACGGCTTCTTCCTGCTCATGCTGACACCGGCCCTGGAAACCGAGACGCACCGCGTGCTGCCCAGGGACATCCTGCTCGTGCTGGACACGTCCGGTTCGATGGACGGCGAAAAGCTCAAACAAGCGCAAGACGCCCTCGCTTACATCCTCAGACGGCTGAATACCGAAGACCGCTTCAACGTGGTCGCGTTCAGCAGCGGGGCGCGCGTGTATGCTCCAGTCCTGCAAGGGCCGCAGGAAGCCGAGGCTGCTATCGCGTGGGTATACCGGTTGGAAGCGCTGGGCGGGACGAACATCTATCTGGGGCTTTCCGAGGCGCTGGCGCAGGCCGACGGGACGCGGCCCACCGTCGTCGTCTTTCTCACCGATGGGATGGCGACCGAAGGCATTGTGGATGACGACACGCTCCTGAGCACACTGGCGCAAGAGGCGCCCGCCGCGACACGCATCTTCCCCTTCGGCGTCGGCTACGATGTGAACACGCTGCTCCTCGACCAGCTCGCCGCCGACCACCGCGGCCTCCCCGCCTACGTCGCGCCGGAAGAACGCATCGACGAGAAAATCTCGGCCTTCTACGGGCGCATCCAAAGCCCGGTGCTGACCAACATCGCGCTGGACTTCGACGGCGTGCAGACCTACGACGTGTACCCCACCCCGCTCCCAGACCTATACGCGGGGATGCAACTCATCGTCGCCGGACGTTACAGCGGATCGGGCGCGCGGACGATCACGCTGACCGGCGAGGTCGAAGGTCAACGCGAGACATACACCTACGCCGCGAACTTCACCGCACCTGGCAGTAAGGACTTCATCCCCAGACTGTGGGCCTCCCGTAAGATTGGCTATCTGCTCACGCAAATCCGTCTCTACGGGGAGAAAGCGGAATGGATCGACGCCGTGGTCAATCTCAGCCTGCGCTACGGCATCATCACGCCCTACACCTCGTTCCTGGTGGAGGAGCCGGAGGACGTGTTGACCGCCGAAGGTCGCGCGCGCGCCGTCGACTCTTTCCAGCCGGCGCCGATGGCACCGTCGGGCGAGAAAGCTGTGGAAGACGCGGTTATGCGCCAGGAACTAGAGGCCGCTGCTGCCGCACCCACTGCCGGTGCCATGCCCGCGCCCGACGGGGCACTAACCGGCGCGAGCAGCGTCCGTTACGTGGGTGATAAGACCTTCCTGTGCCGGGCCAACGTCTGTACAGATACAGCCTACGTCCCCGACGCGATGACGCCGCAAACGATCATCTTTATGTCCGAAGCGTACTGGCAGTTGACCGCAACGCAGCCCGCATTGAGCGCCTACTTCGCCGTCGCCGAGGAATCATACTTCGTCGCGCCGGACGGGACGGCCTACCACTTCCAACTGGGCACAGAGGCGGACGCCGTCGAACGACCGGGGACATCTCCGACAACAGATACGCCGCAGACACAAACGGGTACAGCAACGACAACATCTCCAACGACGGACACCGCACCGACGCCTTCATCCGGCAATCCTGGGATATGCAGCAGTGCAGCGATACTGTTAAGCCTTAGCGTGGGTGTGGTCTTTCGCAGGAAAAAAGCGCAACATTGACAAGCACACAAAGTTGACTATGCTAATCGTCGGAACGTTCAAACGTTCCGACGATTCGTATAGAGAGGCTGACATGGAACATATAGATATGTCCCCGCCCGGCGCGGAGATGCCCTGGGAGCCGGAACCGATCGACGCCGATATATTTCACCGGGACGCTCAAGCGAACATCAACCGCGCTCCCTACGATCAGGTCTTTGGCGTCACTTACAAGCGCGCGGCGCACAGCAAGCGCGTGCGTTACATCCCGGCGGAACCCGCGCCGGAGATGCCCGAACCATGGCAAGGCAGCGGCGACGCCGTCGTGCGCTGGCTCTTCAGCGAACGCCCCGGCACGGCAGAACGTCTGCTGGAAGGCGCGACCTTCGCCTTTCTGCACGACCTCACGCTTCCACCCGGCGCAGCGACCGGGCAGAAGGACAATCCTGGTCTGGACAAAATCTACTACGTCGTGAGCGGCACGGGGAAGCTCTACCACCGCCCCACCGATGGCAGCCCCATCGTCGCGCGGCTCCTACGTCCCGGCGACGCAGCGCTCGTGCGCGGCGATGAAGTCCACAACGTCGCTAATGAATCTGAGGAAGGCGCCCTGCGTCTGATTGTCCTGGGCCTATACAGCAAGCCAGGTGTCTCGCCCGTGCTACAGGAGAACGAATGACCCAACGTGTGATCGTCATCGGGGCCGGAGCGGCGGGCTTGATCGCCGCCGGGCGCGCCGCCGAGGTGGGCGCGGACGTGATCGTCCTGGAAAAAATGCGCGAGGCAGGGAAGAAAATCCTCGTCAGCGGGCAGGAGCGCTGCAACATTACCAATATAGCACCGTTGGAGAAGTTCCTCAGCCATTATGGGCGTAACGGGCAATTCCTGCGCAACGCCTACCACCGCTTCTTCCGCGATGAGCTGCTGGCATTGCTGGCACGGTATGGTGTAGCCACACAAGAAGAGCGCGGCGGGCGCGTTTTCCCGGGGTCGGGGCAGGCCAGCGATGTCCGGGACGCACTGCTGCGCTATGCCACCTCGCACCGCGTCGAGATTCGCTATCACACCGAAGTCAGGCAACTGCTAGTCGAAGATGACACCATCATCGGTGTGGAGCTGGCGAACGGCGCGCGCATCCCGACGCACGCCGTCATCCTGGCGACGGGCGGGGCTTCGTGGCCCGTCACCGGCTCCACCGGTGACGGCTACCGCATGGCGCAGGAAGCCGGGCACACCATTGTGCCGCTGCGCCCAGCACTCGTCCCCTTGACCGTCGCCGAGCGCGCACTGGCAAAGGCACTCCAGGGCGTGAGCCTGCGCAACGTAGCCTGCACGTTCTATACACAAAAGGCCGACGGCCCGGCGAAAGTGCTGCGCCTTCCCTATCCTATGCCGCCTACCGGCGAGATGCTGTTCACCCACTTCGGCGTCTCCGGACCGCTGATCCTCACGGCGTCGCTCGCGGTGGTAGATGCGCTGCGCAGCGGAGCCAAGGTGACGCTCGCCGTCGATCTTAAGCCGGGCATGACCGAACAAGACGTCCATACACGGCTACAACGCGAATTCGAGGAACACGCGCATCGCCAACTGGCAAACCTGCTCAAGGGATGGGTTCCCGCAACACTGGCGGACGCGCTCGCCGAGCTGAGCGGCATCGCTGCCGACCGCCACGTCCACACCATCCGCGCCGAAGAGCGAGAACGCCTGGTGGCGCTGCTCAAGGATTTCCGCTGGCAGCTCACCGGTTCGCTGCCGTTGGCGGCGGGAATGGTCACGGCAGGCGGGGTGTCGCTCAAGGAAGTGCATCCGGTCAGCTTCGAGTCGCGCCTCGTGCGCGGGCTGCACATCGTCGGGGAGACGTTGGACATTGCCGCTGACACGGGCGGGTTCAACTTGCAGGCGGCGTTCAGCAGCGGCTATCTGGCGGGAGAGCACGCGGGGAGCGAGAAGACGATAAGTTAATAAGGTGCTGTGACCGGTCTCCAGACCGCGCCAACGTATAAGATTTTTGCGCGCAACCCCCAATTCGCAAAGTTTAATATAAAGCCCTTGACTTTTCCGCCGACACAGGTATCCTTGATGCGTTTGAACATTCCAACACATCTACGTTTGAACATACCAACTTTCCAATGACTTTTTAGGGGGGGGGCGAAGTGACCGAACAGCATCCTTACATCGCCATCGAAGGCGTCATCGGTGTGGGAAAAACGACGTTAGCGCGCCTGCTGCAATCCCGTTTCAAAGGCAGCACCATCTTGGAGGCCTTCGACGAGAATCCTTTCCTCTCAGACTTCTACAGCGACCGCGCGCGCTACGCTTTCCAGACGCAACTGTTCTTCCTGCTCAGCCGCTATCGCCAGCAACAAGCCGCTACCGAATATCTACGTCACGGCGCGCTGCTCTCCGACTACTTCTTCGCCAAAGACCAACTTTTTGCCCACCTCAATATCACGAGCGAGGATGAGCTGGCGATGTATGATCGCCTCTACGACACCCTTTCCGAACGGGTGACGCCGCCCGCTCTGGTCATCTACCTGCGCGCTGAGATGGACACGCTGATGGCGCGCATTGCAATGCGCGACCGCACCTACGAGCGCCAGATGGAGCGCGCCTACATCGCGGCGCTGCGGCAGGCCTACGAGGCGCTCTTTGCCAACTACACCGCCACACCGCTCCTGGTGATCGAGACGGACGAGATCGATTTCGTGCGCCAGACCGGCGACCTGGACGACATCGAAAACCGGGTCCGCGCGGCTTTGGCCGGCGTGCGCCAACCCACCCTGCCCGACATCGTGATGACCGCTCCACCGCGACCCGCGTGGAAGCTGGTCACGGCCCCCACGCCAGAACCATGCAGCGAGGCTAACTGGCAGGCGCTTGGCGACTTCCTGGCGTTGGCCGAGGCTGTGGGGCGCATCGGCGGGGCACTCTCGCTGCAGCCCCCCATCGGGCCGGAAGGCGCGCCCGAAGAAATTCAGGCAGCGCTGCAAGACGCGGCGCGCGCGCTCAACGTGCTTTCGCTGCGCACCGGCGTCAGCCTTGAAGAACAGGGGGCAATGCCATGACCAAACATTTCGTCGGCGTCGCCGGTAACATCGGCGTGGGCAAATCGACACTGACGGCGCTCCTCAGCCAGCACCTCGGATGGGAACCGTTCCTGGAGAGCCAGCAGGACAATCCGTACCTGGCAGACTTCTACACGGATATGTCACGGTGGAGCTTCCACTCGCAGGTTTTTTTCCTGGCGCGCCGCTTGCGCCATCACCGGCAACTGCTCGACCGGCCCAATTCGGTGATCCAGGATCGCACCGTCTACGAGGACGCCGAAATCTTCGCCCGTAACCTGTACGAGCAAGGCTCGATGGAGGCACGCGACTACGATACTTACTGCGAACTCTATCAAGCCGTGACTTCCATCCTGCCCCCGCCGAATCTGGTGCTCTACCTGCGCGCTTCGACGCCCACCCTCATCAAGCGCATCCAACAACGCGGGCGCTCCTACGAGCGCCAGATCACGCCAGATTATCTGGAAAAGCTGAATGTACTGTACGAGGATTGGTTCAACCATTTTGCGCTGTGTCCGGTTTTGACCATCCCGGCAGACCGGCTGGATTTTGTGGCGAACGGCGAGCACCTCGATTTGATCATCACCCGCATCCTGGAGAGACTCCACGGAAAGGAGGTTGTGAACTTTGACTGACACCAAAACCAGCACGTTTCTGTATGAAGCCGCGCTCACAATCAGCGCCAAGCTGGACACCGACGAAGTTCTCCAGCAGTTGATGAGCCTCACCCACCAACACTTCAAACCCGACGCCGCTTCCGTCGCACTCGTCAATCCCGATGGGTCGCTGGTCTTCCGCGCGGCCTCCGGTGAAAGCGCGCAGCAGATCCTGGGTATGGAGATGCCCAGAGGGGCAGGCATTGTCGGTTGGGTGGCCGAAAATGGGCAGCAGTTGTGGGTCCCAAACGTTTACACGGACAGGCGCTTCTATTCCGATGCAGACGAACAAACCGGCTTCAAAACGACCGCCATTCTCGCCGTACCCGTCCGCATGGGGGATCAGACTCTCGCCGTCGTCGAAATGATCAACCCTGGTCCAGACACCGACTTACAGGAGGCGCAGGATACGATCACGGCGCTGGCGTCGTTGGCTGCGCCCGCCATCCAAAATGCGCGTCTCTTCGAACAGGTGCAACGCGCCGAAGCCCGTTACCAAAGCCTCTTCGAGCAAAATCTTGACCCGATTATCATCCTTGATCCACGCGGTCATTTTTTGGAAGTGAACCAGGCGGCGCAGAAGCTCCTGCCGCTGTCCAGGTCTGAAGACGACGCCACGCTCGGTCCTCAGACCGATCTCGAACAACTATCACTCACAGGTACGGAATATGAGGCCCTGAAAGCGCGTGTGGCTGCCGAAGGCGTCATCACCTGGGAAATTACGTCCCAGATTGCGGGTACGGAGAAACGCTCCCTGGATGTTTACTTCTCCTACCTGCCCCACTACCTGCCTGATGGCGCATACCAGTGGTTGGCCCACGACATCACCGACCGGGTGGCGCTGGACGAGATGCGCGAGCAGCTCTCGCATATGATCGTCCACGACCTGCGCGTGCCGCTCGGCAACATCACCAACACGTTAGAACTGGTGCTCACAGCCTGGCGAGAAAAAGACGTTTCCGTCCCCTTCGAGCAGGTTTTGGAGATTGGATTGCGTAGCGCGCATCGCATGGAACGCCTTATCAGCAACATTCTGGATGCGCGGCGCTTGACCACGCACAAAACGCTGACGATCTCAACCATTCGCATCCCCGATATGGTCGCCGACGCGATGGAAGTCATCCAATCCTCGATCCGGCGACGCCGGCACACGCTGATTCGCCGCATTCAGGACGATCTGCCATTGATGCAGGGCGATCTGGACCTGCTACGCCGGGTGTTGCTCAACCTGCTCGATAATGCTGCGAAATATACATCGGACGGGGGGACAATCACCCTCTCCGTGCAAGCCGATGAACACAGCTTCCACTTCGCCATCAGCGATACCGGTCCCGGCATCTCGTCGGAGGATCAAGTCCATCTCTTCGAAATCTTCTACCGCGCGCGCACGCAGCCGCAGCAAGGCGGCGCCGGTATCGGCCTGGCCTTCTGCAAGCTGGCGGTCGAGGCCCACGGCGGAAAAATCGATATGCGCAGCGAACCCGGCAAAGGCTCGACCTTCGCGTTCAGCATTCCGCGCCAACTGCCTGAAAGTGCCATCTATCACGAGGCCAGTGTGGTGGAGCGTCTCCCGTGACCCGTCGCCTCTATTACGACGACGCCACGCTGGTTGCCTTCGACGCGCGTATCGTCGCTCATCAGGAGACCGGGCGCGGGCTGGCCGTGCAGCTAGATCGGACTGCATTCTATCCCACGTCCGGCGGACAACCGCACGACACAGGAACGCTCGCCGGAATTCCAGTCGTGGATGTGTGGGATACGGTTGAGGGTGAAGTCTGGCATCTGCTGGAAGCCATGCCTGCTGCGGCCATCGGCGACACCGTCTCTGGTGACACCGTCTCTGGTGTCGTTGACTGGCCCCGGCGCTTCGATCACATGCAGCAGCACACCGGACAGCACATCCTATCGGCGGCCTGCGTCGAGTTGTTCCAAGGGAACACCGTCGGCTTTCATCTGGGCAGCGAGACCAGCACCATCGATCTCGACTTGTCACAACTCTCGTGGGAAGCGGCTTTCACCGTCGAGGACGCTGTCAATCGCGTGATATGGGAGAACCGTCCGGTCACGATCCACACCGTCACCCGCGACGACCTGGGCAACATCCCTTTGCGCAAACCGCCACAAGTGACGGGTGACATCCGCGTCATCTGGGTGGAAGGGTACGACGCCTCCGCCTGTGGGGGTACGCACATTCGCAGCACTGCCGAGATCGGGCTGCTGAAAATCACGGGAATCGAGCGCTACAAGGGCGGTGTGCGCGTGACCTTCCTCTGCGGGGAGCGCGCTCTGCGCGATTACCGCCGTGCCCTGCACGCGCTGCGTGCCGCGAGCAGCGATCTCAGCGTTGCCCAGGATGAAGTGCCGCAAGCCGTCGCCCGTCTACAAGAAGAGTTACAAATCGCGCGCCGCGCGTTGAACAAGGCACAGGGTCAACTGCTAGAATTCGAAGCCGACCGCCTTTGGGAGGCAATGCCAGAAGTGGATGGTGTCCGGCGCATTGGCATTCACTGGACGGATCGCCCGTTTACCGACGCCCGTGTAATTGCGGGACGGCTGCGCGAACGCCCACGCACACTGCTGTTGTTGGCTGCCAGCGAGGCTGACGGCGTGCGCCTGGTCTGCGCCCGCAGCGACGACCTGCCACATATCGATGCCGGGTCCATTCTACGCGAGGTAACACAGGCGCTCGGCGGGCGCGGCGGCGGCTCGCCATCCATTGCACAGGGCGGTGCGCCGGCCCAGCCGGCGGCTACTATGACGGCACTCATCCAGTCAACGCTAAGCGTGCGAAGGCCAGAATAGGACCCTTCGCGGAGTTTCATTGGAGGTAACTATGCAACAAATCGCGCCCGGTATCTTTGTCGAATCCGCTTATCCGCCGTACAACCTCGGCTTGATTGTGACAGATCACGGCTCGATTGTGATCGACATCCCACCGCGCCCAAGCCACGCCTGGGCCTGGCAGCAGCAAGTCGAAGAGGTCGCGGGTAAACCACGTTATGCCGTCCTCACCGATGCGTCACTGGAACGGCAGATCGCCGCGTCGCTGTGGAATGTACCGATCATCGCCGGAGAAGCCATGCTGCGCGCCTTGATCGCCTACGACGAGCGCGCGTGGCGCGAGATGCTTCAGCTCTACATCACGCAGCATCCCGAGGAAGCCGATGAGTTGCTGCGGATCAAGCCACATCCGCCCACGTTGACCCTCGACAAGCACTTTCTGCTGCACTACCGCACGCCGCCGCTGGAATTCGAGAGCGTTGCAGGCGGCGCGCCCGGCAGCCTATGGCTCATCGCACCAGAACACAGCCTGTTTTTTGCGGGGGATACGATCGTCGTGGATGAACCGGCATTGTTGGAGCGCACGCCGGATTCCAAAGCCTGGCTGAACACGTTGAGCACTCTGGCACGCCGCACGACCATCCGCCGCATCGTGCCGGGCCGCGGAAAGGCCCCCATCCAACACAACGATATCGAACCGCAACGGGAGTTTCTGCGGGTGATGCGCCGCACCGCGCGGACGCTGGCGGGAAATAACAGCTTCCGTCTCGTCCAATGCGCGCAGGATTTGGGGCAGGCCTTCTACAACGCCCAGGGACAGAAAGCTGTCAAGCGCATCAGAACAGGCCTGGAACACCTCGTCGCGGAGATTCACCGGACGAAAGCCACGCAAGGGGAAGAGGGAGAACTTAGCGAGTAGCAGATGGCAACAAGTAATCGAGAAGGTGCTGTAGAGCAGCGTGGGCGGCGGCTTCGTTGTTGGCGGCACGGTCGCCGGTGAAAAGGTGCCGCCAGGCCCAACATTCAGACGGCGTCGCCAAACCGAGGTAATACAGCCCTACCGGTTTTTTGGTGGTCGCTCCCGTCGGGCCGGCGATGCCGGTGACGCTGACCGCCACGTCCACGCCTAACACACGACACACGCCTGCCGCCATCTCCAACGCCACGACCGCGCTCACCGCTCCCCAGCGGATCAGCGTTTCCTCGCGCACGCCCAACAGCTTCATCTTGACGGCGTTGTCGTAGGCGATGACGCCGCCCCAAAAGTATTGTGAGCTGCCTGAAACCTGCGTCATCAGATGGCCGATCAAGCCACCGGTCGCGGATTCGGCCACAGCCATACGCCAGTTCCGCAACAGCAATTGTTCTCCAATATCATCAGCCAGCATTATCTCTCCTCCCTGATCCAGTTGTATCGCTGATTGTAGCACATGTTACATTAGGGAACAACAAAAAATCGAGCCTGATCTCTCTTATAGATCAGGCTCACCAATGGAACTGAGGAAGGTGGCTTAATCGACTTTCTCTACGATGAGCAGAAAATCGACCGTGGGATGCAAGGTGACTGGAAAAGGAGCCACATTCGGGATGATGGCGACGATCTCACCTTTCAGGTTATTCAGAAACTGCTCCAGTTTACTCTGGTCGGTCGTCATCTTGAGTTCGAATCGATGCACTCTGTATTTCATGTTACACCTCCTTCATCATTCATTATATGACCTTTTGCGTCAAAACACTCCGCCATCTGGAGAGTTATTGCCCTCACCATAAGGTTAGTTTTTCGGAAATCAGGTCACAATGCGACGTCGCTGTAGCGCGTGAGCAAAGTCATGTTACAATAGAGCAACTCGCCGGACTTTGATGATTGTTCTAGGAGGTACACAATGTCCAGACATATAACCCCATGGATCAGCCTCGCTCTCCTCGCCGCCCTGCTCAGCGGCTGCGACGTCATCACCGGTCTCCTGCAACCGAAGCCGGAAGTCCCCCCGGCGGTGGAGATGCTGCCCGATCTACCGGATCACACCGTCGTCGAAGGCCAGACGCTCACCGAGTACTTCGGATCGCTCGCCCAGGGAGCCTCACTGCTGGCGGGCCGTCCCGATCTGGCGGCGCTCGCCCTCGGTGTGGACAAATTCATCGGCTGTTACCAGGACGTCGGCGCAGTGCAGGCGCGCATTTACAGCAACAAGGAAAATCCGCTTTCGGCCGGCGCGGTCGCCATCGCCGACCGGAACGCACTGCTCGATCCCAGAAACCTGCTGGCGTGCCTCAAACCGTCGGCAGAAGCAGACGACGCAAGCGCACAGAGCTTCGCCATCAACCCATGCTCCGCCAGCTACACCCTCACGCGCGACAACGGCGCTGTTGGCGCAGAGTTCTACATCCTCTACGCCGGGACGACCCAGGAGATCTGCCAGGCGTTTTGCGCGCAGCTAGAGGGGTGCACGGCGCATTGATGCATACCGATAGCCTTTCCACCCACAACCTCTTCACCGACTATGGCCTGGACCGCGTGCATCGCCAACTCCAAGACGCAGCGTGGGTTGCCGCACAGCTCACACATCCCGACACGGGCTTTCTGCCGGTGTGGCAGTTGCAGCTTCTCATTGCGCCCGGCGACCCGCCGCGCCCGGTGTGGCTCACACCGGAGGCCGCAACAGCTTTCTTATCACAGGCCGCATCCATCACCGTGTTGGGCGTCGCCGCAGGACGCACTTACGCCACCTTCGACCTGCCCAAGAATGTTGAGCCGCCCGCAGCATTGACGGCGCTCGGCGAATTCCAGGACTTGCGTCGGGTCAGCCCGTTGCTGAGCCGGTTCGATGGTGGGGTGCTGGCCTACGCCAGGGCGATGGCCTACTGGCACGTGCAACATCGTTTTTGCGGCGCGTGCGGCAGCCCGACGGAAAGCCGTGAGGGCGGGCACCTACGCGTCTGCACGAATTCACAGTGCAAGCAGCAGCACTTCCCGCGCACCGATCCCGCCATCATCGTCTGCACCACCTGTGGCGATAAAATTCTGCTCGGGCGACAGCCTACATGGGCCAAAGGGCGCTATTCGAACATCGCCGGCTTCGTCGCGCCGGGCGAAAGTCTGGAAGATGCCGTTGTGCGCGAAGTTCAGGAGGAGACCGGAGCGCGCGTGGCTGCCGTCCACTACCATTCCTCGCAGCCCTGGCCTTTCCCCAGCTCGTTGATGCTCGGATTTACCGCCGCAGCCGTGGACGACACACTCTGCGCCGGATCGGAGTGCAACGATGGCGAACTGGAAGACTTCCGCTGGTTCACCCGCGCCGAAATTCGCCAGGGCCTCGAAGCGGGAACGTTCGGCCTGCCCTCGCGTAGCTCCATCTCGTTTCGGCTGATCGAAGACTGGTTCGACGCGGGCGACCAAGGCTGCCTGGCCCCCCTTAAGCTGCGCTACAACCCCGACTAAACACAAGGAGTCTGATATGAAACAAACCCAATCCCATTCCTTCCGTCTGAGCATGTTCGCCGCGCTCTACATCGTACAGGGCGTCGGGTTGGCCTACTTCAGCAACTTTCAGAAGCCCTACCTCGATAGTCTGGGCATCAGCCCGGACGCCATCGGCGCGCTTACCTTCGTCCTGCAAATCCCGTTCATCCTCAAAATCTTCATCGGGATGCTGAGCGACAAAGTCAACCTGTTGGGGATGGGGCATCGCAAGCCGTATATGCTCCTGGGGCTAATTCTGGCAGCCATCGCGTTCGGTGGAGCGACGTTCGCGCTACCTGACGCCAACTTCCCGCTCTTCGCCGTGCTCATCACGCTTGGCTCGTTCAGCGTGACGCTCTTCGACTCAACGACCGACGGATTGGCCATCGACAACACGCCGCGCGACGAACAGGGCCTCGTGCAAGGCGTGATGGTCGGCGGGCGAGCGGCGGCTTTCATCGCGCTGTCGCTGATCTTTGGGATGCTGGTGCAGCGCACCGGCTACCGGCCTGTGTTTCCTATTATCGGATTGAGCATGTTGATCCCCTTGCTATGGGTCGTGCGCGTGCGCGAGCCAGCCCGTGATGCCACCACGCGCTTTGAATGGAGCGCGTTTGGCGTGCTCAAGCAACCGCGCTTTTTGCTCTTCGCGCTGTACGCCGTCGTCTACTCGGTTGGTTCCTTCGGCACGGATGGGCTGGTGACGTACTTCATGCATATGAACTTCAACGCGACACAAGCCGTCATCGGGCAGTACGGCGCATTACGCGGGATCGGCGCCATCGTTGGCGCGTTGGTGGGCGGCGTGCTCATCGACCGTATCGGACGCAAATACAGCGCCTACGCGGGCGTCATCCTGATTTCCATCATGGCCGCGCTTATCGGCGCGGCAACAGGCGCGCGGGGCGTGCTCTGGATGGGGCTGGTATGGGGCGTCGTCTGGGCGTTTCAGGAGACGTTGTTCTTCGCGCTCACGATGGACATCGCCGACGCGCGCATCGCCGCGTCGGTCTTCGCCATTATGATGGGCATCTCCAACCTGGGATCGGCGGTCGCCGACGGCCTCGCCACCGCCCTGAGCGACGACCTGAGCTTTGCAGCGGTCTTCTGGCTACTGGCGGCGGTCAACTTGATCACGCTGCCGGTGCTGTGGCGACTGTTCAAGAAAGCGCCGGAGATTGCGCAACGGGCAGTGTGAGCTTCAAGTTTCACCTATGTTATAATGGAAGCATGAAAAAGCACTTTGTCGTATGGATCATTCTCCTCGCCACCCTAACAGGCTGCTCTGGCATCGACCTGCCGGTGGACATTCCCTTGTTGGCGACAAGAACGCCCACACCAACGATCACACCGTCCCCGACCCTCACCCCGACACCGACGCTGACCCCTTCACCGACCGCCACGCCCACCCCAACCCCGACGCCGATGCCTGGCGAAGTCTTGACAAACGCAGAACACGCCTACCGTATCGGTGATTGGGACACGGCGGAGACGTTGTATGGGCAATTGCTGCCGCTTTCCTCGATCACGCAGGAGGAGGCCCAAGCCGCCATGCTCGGCCTGGGACAGACGCGCCTGGCGCGCGGCGACTACGCCGGAGCAATCGAACTGCTGGAAACTCTCGTCACTGACGAACCACAGCTCGCTGAAGCCCACCTCTACCTGGCCGACGCGTTGAAGGCTTCCGGCGATCAGCTTACCGCCGCCGAGCACTACGACGTCGTCGCGCAGGCTTATCCGCTCCTCACCCACCCCGCCCGCGAGTGGCAGGGCGACGCGCTCTACGCCGCCGGGCGCTATGAAGAAGCGCGGGACGCCTACAACCTGGCGCTCGCCGCCGCCGACACCAACAGTAAGAAAGCGTTCTTAGGCGAGAAACTCGGCCTTACCTACGCCGCGCTCAACGATTACGCGTCATCTATGAACGCCTACGACGGCATCCTCGCCGTCGCGCAGATCGCCAGCTACCGGGCGCGCATCATGGCGCAGACCGCCGACACCGCGCTTCTGTTCGGCGATGCCACAGAAGCCTACCGCCGTATGCAAGTTCTGATTGCTACCTACCCCACGCAGGCCGCCGCGCATCCTGCATTGGTCAAACTGGTGAACGCCAACCAGCCGGTAGATGACATGCTGCGCGGCATGGTCAACTATCATGCCAGAGTCTACGACCCGGCGATAGCAGCGTTCACCCGCGTCATCAACACCGGCGGCACGCAGAGCGGCGAAGCGCGCTATTACATCGGATTGTCGCATCTGGGGGCGGGAAATCACGCGCAGGCGCTATCAGCCTTCGAGATGCTGCTCGCCAACTACAGGGGAGATGCCTACTGGGGCAGCGGGTGGATCGGCAAGGCGCAGGCGCTCGCCGCGTTGGGCCGCATCGATGAGGCGGTGAAAGCGTACCAGACGTTGACCGAGGAACTCCCGGATCACCCGCGCGCGGCGGAAGCGCTACGTAGCGCCGCCCTGCTGTTGGAACGCGCCGGGCGCTTCACAGACGCCGCCGCGATCTACCTGCAAATGGCGGAGACCTACACCAACGACGATAACGCGCCCGACGCGCGCTTCCGTGCCGGGCTGTTGGCCTACCGCGACGGCGACTCGGCTGCCGCGCAAGCCACCTGGAACGATCTCATCACCTGGTATCCATATAGCAAATCAGCGCAGGGCGCGCGCTTCTGGCTTGGCAAGACACATTTGCAAACGGGCAACGTCGTCAGCGCCACGGAGATGCTCAGCGAGGCGGCGGCAATTGGGCCGTGGGACTTCTACGGCCTGCGAGCTGCCGATCTCCTGAAAGGGCGAGAGCCGTTTGCCTTCACCGACGCACCCATCGCGGCGTGCGATACGCCTGAGGACCAGGCCACCGCCGAAACGTGGTTAGCCGGGCGGTTAGGGCTGGAATCGAGTGCAGGCATAGCAACGCTGCCGCCAGAACTGCTGGATAACGTTTACTTGCGTCGAGGGACATTGCTACTGCGTCTGGGCCACTTCGACGAGGGCCGCGCCGATCTGGAAGCCTTGCGCGAAGCCACCGTTGGCGACGCGCTGACGCAGTACCGGCTGGCGCTTTACTTCCGCGACGTGGGCCTGTATCGCTCGTCGATCATCGCCGCGGCCACGGTGTGGCGGCTGTCCGGCGCGCCGCCGATCCAGGAAGCGCCGCGCTTCCTCGGCTGCCTGATCTATCCCACTTACTACAGCGATCTGGTCGAGACGGAGGCTACTGCACGCAACCTCAGCCCACTCTTCGTCTACGCGCTGCTGCGGCAGGAAAGCCTCTTCGAGGGCTACGCCACATCTTTCGCCGCCGCGCACGGGTTGATGCAGGTGATCCCACCCACGGGGCAGGAGATCTTCAATGCGCTTGGCTGGCCACCCGGTTACGAAACCCGCGACCTGTACCGTCCGATGGTGAGTGTGCACTACGGCGTGTGGTATCTGGCGCGGCAGCGCGACTACATCGACGGCAATCTCTTCGCGGGGATGGCGGCCTACAACGGGGGACCGGGCAACTCTATGCGCTGGTGGACCGCCGCGGACGCGGATCAGGATCTCTTCGTGGAACTTATCGCTTTCGCCGAGACGCGCACCTACGTCGAGCGCATCCGCGAGCATTACGCGCGCTATGCGTGGCTGTATCGGGGGGAAATGCCCTAAGGCGAAGTCCGCCTCGCCCTACATCCAATCTGGCCGGCCGGCCTCGGCTTCCTCAACCTCAGCACGCCCATACGTTTGCGCCATCTGCTGTAACTTGACGCGGTATGCGGGCAGCAAGTCACCCTCTTGGAAGCGCCACGCCCAGTTGCCACCGAACTTGCCTGGGGAGTTCATCCGCGCCTCGTTGCCCAGGCCGAGCACATCCTGTAAGGGGATGACCGCCATATCGGCGACGGAGCGATAGGCCATGCGGATCAGCGCCCAATGGAGCGGTTCGGCCAGCGGACCGAGATAACGGTGCAGATTCTCTACCTCTTCCGCCTCACGGCTTGCATACCAGCCCACCGTGGTTTCGTTATCATGCGTGCCGGTGTAGATCACCGAATTGTGCCGCAGGTTGTGGGGCAGATAGGGGTTTTCGGCAGTGCTGGCGAAGGCGAACTGCAGGATGTTCATTCCGGGGAACTCGAATTGATCGCGCAGTTCTTCGACATCCGGCGTGATGCGCCCCAGGTCTTCGGCGATAATCGGCAACTCGCCGAGCGCGGTACGCAGGGCTTCGAACAGCGCCGCGCCTGGCCCGTCCACCCACTCACCGTTGATCGCGGTCGGCTCTCCGGCAGGGACGGCCCAATACGCGGCAAAGCCCCTGAAGTGATCGAGTCGCAAGATATCCACCGTGCGGAAGGTTTGACGAATACGAGCGATCCACCAGGCGTACTTCTGTTCTTGCAGCACGTCCCAACGGTAGAGTGGATTCCCCCACAGTTGCCCTGTCGCACTGAAGTAGTCAGGCGGGACGCCCGCCACCACAGTCGGTAACAGATCCTCGTCCAGGAAGAATAACTCCGGATGCGCCCACACATCCACGGAGTCGTAGGCGACGAAGATCGGGATGTCCCCGACGATACTGATGCCTTTCTCGTTGGCGTATTTCTTCAGGCCTTCCCACTGGCGGAAGAACTGGTACTGAAAATAACGCTGCGCAAAGATCGCCTCGTCCAGACGCTCACGCCACGCAGCCAGTGCGTCCGGCTCGCGAAAGGCCAACTCCGGCTCCCAGGTATTCCACACAGCGCCGCCGTGCGCATCTTTAAGTGCGATGAAGAGCGCGTAGTCCTCCAACCACTCGGCATTGGCGGCGCAGAATTTGTCGAACGCTTCACGCCGTTCGCCCTGCGCTTGTTGGCGAAAAGTCCGCGCCGCGCGCTGCAAAATCGCCGTTTTGAAGGAGATCACCGGCCCAAAATCGACCTGATGCGTCGGGAAACGGCGGGCTTGTTCCAGGCCGGCGGGATTGATATCGCCCTCAGACACCAACCATGCCAGATCAATCAGCAGCGGATTGCCCGCGAAGGCCGAGAAACACGCATACGGGGAGTCGCCGTATCCCGTAGGGCCAAGCGGCAGAATCTGCCATAGCGATTGCCCGCTTTCGACCAGAAAATCGACGAAGCGGTAAGCCTGTGTCCCCAACTCACCGATGCCATACCCGCCGGGCAGCGATGTAGGATGGAGCAAAATGCCTGCAGCACGTGGAAAGCGCATGTCGTCACCTCATGTTGTGATCTACTGTCCAGTATACTTGAAAGCAAAAGAAGAGCAAGATGCAGGATGCAAGAGGCAAGAGGCAGGATACAAGAGGCAGGCGGTAGGATGGGTATCTATTCGGGGATGAGGCGCGTGACGGCGCCAACGTCCTCGTGGAACCAGTAACCCTGCGGCGCTGCGGCGTTGTGGAAGCCTTTGCCGGGCAGAACGACGGTCAACTGCTCATCATCCTCGAAACGAAACCAGAAGCGATACTCGTACACGTCCTGTGTAACTAGATCGGGCGTGGGGCTGAAGAGAACACCTACGTTCAGCGTCTCGACGTCGGAGAGCGGGCCGATGAATGCGAGCCGCTGCACGAACGGGCCATCGAACTGCACACCGCTGCGCGTGATGCGCCACGTTATGGTGTACGTATCCCCCGGCGACGAAGCATCATCCAACAAATAAACCTCGCCCGCACCGTTGTTCCAGACGTAGGCAACGACATACGGGCGCTCTGCCGGATTGGTCACGTGGAATTGCCGGACGAACGTCGCGCCGCGAAAATAGGCATAGGCGTCCAGATAGCCGTCGTAAGCGCCGGTGTTGATCTCCCAGATGGCGCGCAGCCGCTCACAGTCGAACAGGTCCCCACGGATGACCAACGCCAGCTTGTCATAATACGTCGCCAGGTTCGGATCGGCGATGCGGTTCTCGCCCGTTTCGAGCGTCTCCCGATAGCCTTCCGGCATCAACCGTCCAAAGTGGCCGATGCGCCAATCGGGGTCGGCCGGCGGCAACCGCGCCAGCAAGGGGTTGCCCAGTCCAAGCAAATCGACAACGTAAACCTTCGAGCCGGCAAAGTAGCCGTAGAAGCCCACCGAACCTTTTACCACCACCGGCGGGGCGGCCTGACGGTCCGCACGTCCCTCCAACGCCCAATCGTGATCAGGCAGCGGATTTGACCGCTGAAACGCGCGCAACAGACCGGTGTTGTGATAATAGTAGGCGCGCTCATCGGCGATGGTATGCCCGTGCAGCCAGCCAGGTTCCACACCGGTACGTGCGCCTATCTCGGCGCTCGCTCGCACCGGCGAGTACGGCGCGCTCACGCCCACGAGCACGACACCCGCCAGTACTATCGCCTGAACCATCCTCTTTTCGGCCAGCTTCGAACTGTTCACCAGGAGCATCACGGCAGCGAACAACGTCACGGTGAGAAAGCGCCCGCTCATAAAATCCCCGCCGATGTACACCACATACATCAAATAAAGCACAATCCCCGCGACGATGGGCAGCTTGCGCCACTCGCGGGTGAGAAATGGCGCGAGCATCCCCAGACCGGTGACGAGCAATGTGATCGTATCGGCGCGCAACGAGTTGTACAAATACTTCAGCCCCTCGGTCATCAAATCCTGGCGGCTGATCAACGCCGAGGTGAGCTTAGCATATGCCGTATTGGGGAACGGGAACCCATAGTAGAAAAGCGAGAACAGTTCCCAGAGGACGAACGGCAAGCACCCAAGCGCCACAAGGCCAATCGCTTTCAGGCTGCGCGCCCTGACCAGCAGATAAAGGATAACCGGCGCGTAAAGCAACAGCATATCGGCGCGGTTGACCATGCCGAGTGCGGCCAGAAGGGTGAGCAAAAGTAGACGGTAGACGGTAGACGGTAGACGGGGGGAGGCTGATTCAGTATCGAGATAAATCAGAAGGAAAACGACCAATAGCAAGTGCGTGAGCGGGTTTTCGAGACCAGAGGTGGCGTAATCGATGGAGGCTTTCGACAAGGTCAACACGGCCAGGCCCGCGCACGCCAGCCATACTGAGCGCGAGGCGCGAAACGCAACGAGGCCCGCCGCAATCAGCGAGAGCGCTATCGACAGGATTTGACTGGTGAAGAAAATCTCCCGCGTAAAGAAATACGCCGCCGACACGAGAAGCATCCACAGCGGATGCGTGTAACTCTGCACGCGCTCGGCGACATTCCACGTCAGCCCGTAGCCGTTGACGAAGTTATCGACCGTTCTAAAGGTGATGTAAGCATCATCGGAGAGCCAGGCATTGCGGATCACCAGCGCCACAAACACCGCCAGGAACATCTCCACCAACACCTTTTCTTTGCTCGTCAAGCTAACCCGATGCAACGCTCATCTCCCGCCTAGCGTCTACCAACCACCAACCGCGCGTGCCCTTGCTCCCACACATATGCGTACAACGGCATCGCTTGCCAATACCCCGCCGCGTCCCAGGCGACCGTCCCCAACACGCCTGTACGACGCACACCAGGAAACGCCGCCGCCACGCTCGCGCGCGAAGGTCGCCCGCCGTTCTCAGCCACCACCACAATTGCTTCGGCGAGCGTGTAAACCGCCTCGTAGGTGGGGAGCGCGTAGACGCCGGGAGCCGGCACGTGCGGGCCGACGCCGCGATAGGCCGCATCCCACGCTCCCAGGCCGGGAAGATCGCGTGGGATGGGGTATGGGGTGACGAACAGCGTTCCTTCAGGCCACACATTCCCCCCCTCTATCCCCACAAGGGGGAGGGAGGTATAGAGAAATGTTCCATCCATATAGGAAGTATTCAGGGGAAATATCCCGCCTACGATAGGAACATCAAGCGGCGGCATCCCCCCCACTGGGGGGGATGTAAGGGGGGGAGACTCCGCACTGTAGTCAATCTCCGCATGCACGGCTTCGACTAGCGCTTCGGCGACCTGCTCCGGCGGCGGCAACATATGCCAAAGCGGCGCGGTCGTTGGCGTAAGCCACGCCCCCACAGCAAGCAGCAGCATCCCCGCTTCAGCGTAAACAGTGCTGGCGGCTTCGGTGCTGGCCTGGTGGTAGTGCCCGATCACCGCCACAACATCAGAATCGACAACGAGGTTGCGCGCCGCCGTGCGGGCCAATTCAGGGTCGGCGCGGTCGTCGTAGGCGACAAGTTCCAGCACCCACCCACCGGCGCCGCCGGCCGCGTTGATCTCGCGCACCGCCAGCCGCGCTGCGTAGATCGCATCGTAGCCGACGTAACGATAGCGCCCTTCGAACGGCGCGACCAGACCAATTTTGAGCACACGAGGTAAAGACGGAGGCAAACAAGCAGTCAACAACACGACGAGTGGCAAAAAACCGCACAAAATGCGTAACTTCCAACATCCTGGCGAAGGTTGCGAGCGAGACTGAACAACACGACTATTTCGCCATCCACGCGCGTTTTTCATGCCAAAACCTGTGCGGAACCTTCGCAAGGGTCTCCTGGTTGCAGGGTCTCACCGTCCAAGCATCGTGAGCGCCTGGCGGATCTTTTCATCCAGGGTCAGTGCGGCGTCACGCGGAAGTTGCTGTAGGGCGCGCTGTGCCTCGACGATACTAAAGCCGAGTGTCGTCAACGCGGCGATCACGTCGGCGTCGTCCTCGACGACGTCCATCGCCGCCACGCCCTGGCGTTTGATCTTATCCTTGAGGTGTAACACGATCGCTTCAGCGGTTTTTTTGCCGACGCCAGGCGCGCGGGAAAGCGCCTCGGGCTGTCCATTGAGTACAGCCCGGCGCAGCGTGTCAGTGGAGAGCGTGCCGAGTACGTTGAGCCCCGCTTTCGGCCCCACCCCGGAAACGCCCAACAGCATCTCGAATAAATCTTTCTGATCCTGGTCGGGGAAACCATACAGCGACAGCTCATTCTCGCGGACGTGCAGGTAAGTGTAGAGCGTCGCCCGCTTCCCCGGCTGAAGCACCACGGTGAGGGGGATGTGCACGGCGAATCCCACGCCGCCCACGTCGAGCACCACGACGCCATCATCCGCGCTGAGCACCACGCCTTCCAACCGTGCAATCATCACGCCCCCTCCTTCAATAGTCCATCCAGCTTGAGCCGGTGCAGGCAACAGATTGCCACCGCCGCAGCGTCGGCAGCATCGTCGGGCCGGGGGATGTCCGGCAACGAGAGCAACAGCCGCACCATCTCCTGCACTTGGCGCTTGTCGGCGCTGCCGTAACCGGTGACCGCCTGCTTGATCTGCATCGGCGTGTATTCAGCGATCGGCAGTCCGGCATCGACCAGAGCGAGCAGCACCACGCCACGCGCATGGCCCACAGACATCGCCGTACGAGTGTTACGGCTGAAGAAGAGTTCCTCGACGGCAGCGGTTTCCGGCGCGTGCTCCGCGATCACAGCCCGCAGGCTGGCATAGATGCGTTGCAGCCGCGCAGGAAGGGGCGTCTTCGCCGGTGTATCGACAACGCCGATAGCCACCAGCGATAAGCGCCCCTCCGCTTCATCGACGACTGCGTATCCCGTAATCGCTGTGCCGGGATCGATCCCTAAAACACGCATTCCACCCGGATAGACTAAGCCATCGCGGCTTCGAAGGCCGACATCACTTCGTCCGACATTTCCAGGTTGGAGAACACCTGGGTCACGTCATCCAATTCTTCCAGGTTCGATATAAGCTTGAGCACTTGTACGGCACTCTTATCATCGAGCGTCACCTCATTCTGTGGGACCAGCACCAGGTTGGCCTCATTAACGGCGATATTCACATCTCTGAGGTGGTTGTTCACCGCGTGCAGGTCGGTGGGATCGGTGTAGACGATGTGATCGTCCTCGTCCTCGCCCTGAATGACGTCCTCCGCACCCGCTTCGACCGCCGCCTCGAACAACGTGTCGAAATCGACGTCCGCCGCGACGTGAATCGCGCCCTTGCGATTAAACTGCCAGGCGACCGCGCCGGGGCTGGCAATAGACCCGCCTGCCCGGCTCAGGGCGTGGCGCACGGCAGCGACAGCACGGTTGCGATTGTCGGTGACCACGTCGATCATAATGGCGACTCCGTTGGGGCCGTAGCCCTCATACGTGATCTCCGAGATTTCCGTACCGTCCTTATCCTCGCCAGTGCCGCGGCGGATGGCACGGTCGATGTTCTCCCGGGGCATCCCCAGGCTGCGCGCTTTTTCCAACACCATACGCAACCGGATATTTGTATCCGTATCTCCACCGCCGCCTTCGCGCACCGCAATCACGATCTCGCGCGCGACTTTGGTGAACACGGCGCCACGCTTGGCGTCGTTTGCCTCTTTCTTTCGCCGAATGGTTTGCCAATGGCTATGACCTGACATACAGCCTCCTCATAGTGAAATAGTTTCTAAAACGGTTTGCTTTGATCTACAAGCATAAAACCTGCTATCGAAAAATCGACCGGGCGACTGTCACTTACTCGCCCGGTCTATGGGAGCTAAGCACGGCTCCCAGTAAATCTTTTCTGCCACGCACGAACACATCGCCGTTCATTGGACGCTTACCGGCCATCTGCACCTGCAACAAAACGAGCGCGCCGTCTCCCGTCACCACGGCAGGGAGCTTCTCCCACATGAAGACAGTACCAGGACGAACGGCCTCGACATCGCAAGCAGTCGCCTCGCCCCGCAAGACCTTCAGCCGCGTCCCATTCCACGCGGTGAATGCACCCGGTACAGGCGCAAAAGCGCGCACGTGGCGTTCTAACGCGGCGGCGGAACACGACCAGTCGATGCCAGCGGCCTCGGTGGAGATACGCGGCGCCAGCGTCACGCCCTCTTGCGGCTGAGGTTGAGGCCGCACAAGACCGGCGATATAATCGGGCAGCACATCGAGCAACAATTGTGCACCGGTTTCGGCGAGCCGCGTTTCCAGTCCTCCTCCCGTTTCGCCCGGCAGGATGGGAACTTCACGTTTCGCCACGATCGGACCGGTGTCCATACCCTCGTCCATCTTCATGATCGTCACACCGGTGACCGTGTCCCCGGCCAACAGCGCTGCCTGCACCGGGGCCGCACCGCGCCAACGCGGCAGCAACGAGGCATGGACGTTAAGCGCCCCCAAGCGCGGAATTTCCAGGATGGAGGGACGCAAAATCTGTCCGTAAGCCGCCACCACGATCAAATCCGGCGCCCAGGCACGCACATGCTCTACGGCTTCCACACGCCGCAGTCGTTCCGGCTGAAAGACGGGGATGCCTTCGGCCAACGCAAATTCTTTGACCGGAGAAGCCTCAATGCGTCGCCCCCGTCCAGCAGGCCGGTCTGGTTGAGTAACCACACCGACGAGCGGATAATGCGAAGCGAGCCGCTCCAATGTCGGCAGCGCAAATTCAGGCGTCCCCATAAAAACGATTCGCGGTTCCACATTGCACATTTTATCATAAGGTGTACAAGGAGCAAGTGCCGGTTGCAGACCACACACCCTATGGTATTATTAGATCAGTCAGCATCAGCGATTTTCCAGGAGGAACGAACGTGGAGGCAGAAAACTCACAGTCATTCATTGCAGAGCTAAGTGACATTTGCCGTCAGAGTGGCGACTTGCCCTGGCAAACGGCTTTGCAGCAAGCTCTCGCGCTTTTTGCCAAAACGGCCCGTACCCAAAATGCCGCACTGCTGTTGCTTGATGAGAGTCGCACGCCCCTCTACTGCACACAACATCAGCAACCAGAGATTCAAGTACTCTGCGTAGCGCTACAGAAATACGCCTCACGCTGGCAGAAGAACATCGCGCAACGCGGTTTCCATACACTCACCATCCATGAACTTATCACCCCTATGTGGCTACTGCCCATTCCGCCCCACTCAGAAATACCTAAAGCGCTGGTGGTCTTCACCGATGTAGGTGATCCGTTCCCCCAGGCTCTTCTCGAACAAGGCGCCAACTTGCTGACGCCGCTCGTCCACAGTGCATTGCTGCAGTGCGAACGCGATAGCAGCCGCGTCAAACGTCCCCCGGACTCTGTGATCACACGCCAACAACGCCAACGTCACACCTACCTGGAGAGCCTATACACGCTCATTTCCACCATCAACACCGCCACCAATCTGGACGACATTCTCGAGACCGGTCTGAACCAAGCCATGCAGATCGCCGATATGGTCCAGGGGAAAATTTACCTGCTGGATAAAAGAGAGCAGGTCCTCAGGCTCAGTGTGTGCCTGGGTGATTCCGAGAGGACAATCGACCGCGACATCGTCTTATTGCCTGGCGAAGGGGGACCGGGACGCGCGCTGGTCCAAAAATGGATGGTGGTGGAACACGACCCGCCTGCAGTGGTCGCGGACGGCTCCGACATTCAGGAATCCCATAGTCACGTCAATCTTCCGCTGATCGTCGAAGGCAAAGCTGTCGGCGTGATGCGACTCAGTACACTCAACAAACAGGCTTTATCGCTCGAAGTGACCCAACTTTTGGTCACCATCGCCGATCAATTAGCCCTAACGTTACAACGCGGGCAGCTCGCCGATCAAATGCGGGATCAACTGCAAATCATGCGCCGCCTTTACGAGATCACGACGGCCTTTCTATCACAGACGGGCAGTCACGGCACCATCTTCCTGCTCCTACGTGCATTGTACGACAACATCTCCGGAGCGCTCTGCACCATTTTTTACCGCATCGAAGGTAAACAATGGGTGCGCTCACAACACTACCCCACGCACAATAGCCTATTTAACGCACACTGGGGCGAAGGCCCCATTTGGGAAAGTGAAGCCAACCTGATGGCGACCTGCCAGCAAGAACACATGTTCGTGGTGACCGCAGCACAAAGCGCGGAATTCGCCTCTGTATGGGAACACGTTGCCGCAGTCGGTGCAAAACAAGTCCTCTACCTGCCCCTGTTTTCGCCTGATGACAGTTGTTCCGGGATCGTAGCCGTGCTGATGGCCGAAGAACACGCCCTGGATGAGAACGAAACCATTATGGCATGGGCCATTGTCCAACAAGGCATGGCGGCTTCGGTGCGTATCAACCTGTACGAGGCCACACAGAAAAGCGAAAGCCTGATGCGCGCGATCCTCGAGTCTTCGCGCGATGGCATCATCCTGGTCGGTTTCGATACCGAGCAACCCACCATCCGCTACATCAATGGACAAACCCTGCGCATGTTGGCGCTGTCGGAGAATACGACACGTTGGGAATCGCGCACGTTGACAGAAATGATCGCCGCAGCAACCTCAGCCGCACCTGCACTGGCAGAATGGCTCGCCAAGGCTATCTTACAAGAGCAGGAGGTTTCCGGGAGTATGGAAGATCTTGAGGAAGAAACCGCGACAGCCGCCGATAACCATACCGTGCCAGTCTTCGAGACCACCAACGGTTTGACCCTACAGATGCAACGCTGGGACGTTTACTCCGAACAGAACCAATCCCTGGGGGCGCTGTTTCTCTTCCGTGATGTGACCGAGGCCAAAGCGCTGGAACGGATGCGCGAAGACCTGCTCAATATGCTCGTCCACGATATGCGCAATCCGCTTTCCGCCGCGCAGCACGCACTTCACCTGCTGCAAGACCCCGAAATGCAGGATGTCACCGATGGGCTAATCAATATCGCGTTCACCAGCACTGAACGACTCACCAAACTGGTGGAGACGATACTGGAAATCAGTCGTCTGGAATCCGGACGCTTCGAGCTGCAACAGCAAGCCCTCATCCTCGCCGACCATATCGCCGAGTTGGTCCATAACACCTTTGTTTCCACCGACCATATTGAGGTTGAGGTGGATGTCCCCTATACCTTACCGTTTTTGTGGGTCGATGCTGCTGCCGTGACGCGCGTCTTCGAGAACCTTTTCAGCAACGCGCGTAAATTCGTCCCCAAACAAGAAGGGCATATCCGCGTTACCGCGATCCAGGAAGACAAGTGGGTACAGATCGAAGTCTACAACAACGGTCCCCACATTCCACCGGAAACCCAAAAAACGCTCTTTACCAAATTCGTCGCCGGCCAATATCAAGGACGTGGCTATGGCTTGGGGCTGGCGTTTTGCCGCCTGGTTGTGGAAGCGCATGGCGGAAAAATCTGGATCCGCAACCAGCCCGAAGGCGGGGTTTCCTTCTACTTCACGCTGCCCACATGGGATGATCCAGACGCAGACGAGGAGCTTTTATAGGCTGTCGCCTTTTATCTCTGACCCCGCAGAAATACCACCAGCTTATGCTCTTCAGCGCGCTGGGCAAGTTTGGTTTGCCTGTACCTCAAATGATGTCTTCGCCAAAAGGAGAAGGTCTTTGAATTCGACAACGCCATCCATGCGCCACCGCTCATACTTTCGCCCTAAAACACTACCATTTCTGCTGACGTTGCTTGTGCTGATCACAGGGCTTCGAGTTCGATCCGCAATAGGTGCGAGCGAACCCGGACCATTCCACGTGCTCATCCTCAGCTCTTATCATCACGGCTACACATGGACGGAAGACATCATCGCCGGCATTCAGGACGTATTCGCCACGTACGATCAGCCGGTAGAATTCTCTTACGAATACCTGGATACCAAACGCTACGCAGAAACCGCCGCATATTACGAACATATGGCCGGCGTGTTCGAACACAAGTACCGCGAAAGACCGATCGATCTGCTCATTTTGAGCGATAACAGCGCCTTTGATTTCGTCGTCGCCTACCAGGAGCGTGTCTTTCCCGGCGTACCGGTGGTTTTTTGCGGCATCAACAATTACACGCCCGTCATGCGTGAGCGCATCCCACACAGCAGCGGCGTGGCGGAATTCAAGGAAATGGATGCAACTCTGGCAGTCATGCTTCGCTTGCACCCCAATATGGGCACAGTAGCCATCATCTCGGACGTGACAGGCACCGGCCTCATCGACGCCGATCTGATCAGGAAGGCCGTTGTAGAACACGGCGCGCTCGACATTGTTGAGTTGTCGGGAGGCGATCTCTCTTTTTCCGAACTCTTGTTCAGCCTCAGGCAATTGCCGCCTGACACGGGCATCTTTTTCTCCAGTTTCTGGCGTGACCGGACCGGAACAAGTTACGAGGTAGAGGTAATCCTCCCGCTCATCGTCGAAGTAGCGGAAGCGCCCGTTTATACCCATGCCGATACCTTTGTCATCGGCGGCGTTGTGGGTGGTGTGCTGGTGCATGGCCGCACGCAAGGGCGACTGGCCGGTGAAATCGCGGTACGTATCCTGAACGGCGAATCGCCTGCCGCTATTCCCGTGTCCTACAAAGCCAATGCTCCGGTCTTCGACTACGCGGCGCTTAAACGGTGGCGTATCGATCTACACACCTTGCCGCCTGATGCGCTGATCCTTAATCCTCCTCCGCCGTCGTTCTATGAGCAATATCGCACCGTTGTCTGGGCTGTGATCGCCGTTATGACTGTGCTGTTGACGCTGGTGATCGGGCTGGCGATCACCGTCTTATCTCGGCGGCGGGCGGAGGCGGCGCTGCGCGCCAGTGAAGAACGGTATCGCTCTTTGATCGAACACTCCAACGATGCCATTTACCTGCTCTATGATGGACGCTTTGATTTGATCAATCCCCGTTTCGCAGCATTGTTCGGTGTCACACCGGAAGAAGTCCGCGCGCCGGACTTCAATTTTATGTCCCTGGTAGCGCCCGCAAGCCGTCCGTTAATTGAACAACGGACAAAGGAACTACAAACAGGGCATGCCATGCCCTCGCGCTACGAATTCACCGCACTGAACCACACCGGGGAGGAGATCGAGGTCGAGGTCTCCGTATCATATCTCGCGTACCGCGATGGCCTCGCCACTCAGGGTATTGTGCGCGACATCAGCGAGCGCAAACGCGCCCAAGAAGCGCTCACCCAAAGCGAAGTGCTGTTCCGCCATTCCATCGAGATGCTGCCACTGGGATGTGTCATTACGGATGGTCAGGGGAACGTCACCTATATCAACCACATGTTTACGCAAATGTTTGGCTTTACCATCGAGGACATCCCACACGCCGATGACTGGTTCAACAAAGCCTATCTCGATCCAAACTATCGACAGCACGTGATGGCGGTCTGGAACACAGATATTGTGCGCCTGAGCGATCCCAAAGAGAATCTGGTACCCCACACCTTTGCGGTAACAACCAAGGATGGCCGAACACGGACTGTTGAATTCCGCCAATCTTTTATTGGCTCGCGCTTACTGATCTTGTTCAATGACATCACGGAACGCCAACACACCGAAAACGCACTGCGGGAAAGCGAACAACGCTTCCGCGAATTGATCGAACTGGCCGTCGATGGCATCCTCCTCGGTTCGCCAGAAGGTGTCATTATCGGCGCCAATTCCCGGATGTTGGCGCTCCTGAACATTGCCGCAGAGGCGCTACTCGGTAAACACGTTCGCGAAATTTTCACGCCAGACTCATTACAAGAAAACCCGCTACGCTTCGATCTGCTCGCGCGCGGTGAAACGGTCATCACCGAACGTATCCTGCAGCGTGCAGATGGGACACACGTGTATGTCGAAATGCACAGCAAGCAAATGCCTGATGGGGGTTATCAATCGATTGTGCACGACATCACCGAGCGAAAACAAGCAGAAGAAGCCCTGCGCGAAAGCCGGGCGATGCTCAATCTAATCCTGGATACTGTGCCACAGGCCATCTTTTGGAAAGATCGCGCGGGCCGCTACCTCGGGTGCAACAAAACCTTTGCCGTGGCCGTTGGCCTGGATGACCCGACCCACATCGTCGGCAAGACCGATTTCGACTTGCCCTGGTCACACGAGGAGGCCGAAGCCTATCGCGCCGACGACCTCGAGGTCATAGAACACAATCGTCCCAAACGGCACATCATCGAACCGTTGCGACAAGCAGATGGAGCTCGCTTATGGATCGATACCTCCAAAGTTCCACTTGTGGATGACGACGGTCGTCCATTTGCCGTCCTTGGCGCGTATGAGGACATCACCGAACGCATACAAACAGAAGAGAAGTTAGCCGCATCGCAACGCATGTTGAACGATGTCATCAATACCATCCCAGTGCGGGTTTTCTGGAAAGACCTGGAAGGCAGATTCCTGGGGTGCAATCGTCTCTTTGCAGCAGATGCGGGAAGACCTGATCCAGAAAGCCTGTTAGGGGATACCGATTATAATATGGGATGGGCTGAACAGGCCGATTTGTATCGAGCCGACGACCGTGCAGTCATTGAGCAAGATGCGCCGAAAATCAATTACGAAGAGCCGCAAACCGCCCCTGATGGGCGGCAACGTTGGCTACGCACCTCAAAGATTCCTTTACGCGACGGCGAAGCGCACGTTTACGGGATTTTGGGCGTCTATGAAGATATAACTGAACGCAAAAACGTCGAGTCCGCACTCCAGTTGGAAAGGGCACAACTATTATCTATCTTCGATAGCATTGACGAACTGATCTACGTCTCCGACCCGCATACTTACGATATCCTCTTCGTGAACCAGAAACTGCACGATGTTTTGAGGAAAGACGTTGTGGGTGGAATATGTTACCAGGAGTTTCAGGGCTTGGATACGCCGTGCCCCTTCTGCACCAATGCGATCATCCTGCAAAACAAACCCACGCCCTACCGTTGGGAACACCACAACCCCAAAGTGGACAGAGATTTTGTGATTGTTGACCGCATCATCACCTGGCCGGATGGCCGCGATGTGCGCTTTGAACTCGCCGTGGACATTACCGACCGCAAGTTGCTGGAGACGCAATTGCGCCGTCACGAGCAACTGGCCGCTATCGGCCAACTGGCGGCCGGCATTGCGCACGATTTCCGCAACTTGCTCACCACCATCATCCTCTATGCGCAGTTGGGACAGCGTCAGGCCAATTTGCCACCAACCCTGACGCAGTACTTAGAAACGATCAACAGAGAAGCGCACAAAGCCACCGACCTGGTGCAGCAAATCCTCGATTTCGGACGGCGTGTCCAAATTGAGCGCCGTTCGCTGGACATGATCCCGTTTGTGGGGAATGTCATCGGCGTTTTACAGCGCACCCTCCCGGAGAATATTCACATCACGTTCGATGTGGGGACAGGCCCGTGCATCATTGCGGGTGACGCCGGGCGTCTACAGCAGGTGTTGATGAATCTAGCGCTCAACGCCCGCGATGCGATGCCGGACGGCGGGACATTGCGCATCGGACTCACCCGGCTGACCATTACGCCAAGTGCAACACCCCCTCTGACCGCTATGGCACAGGCTACCGCACCCCTGGCCTGGATCTATCTCAGCGTCGCCGACACCGGTACGGGGATGTCCGAAGAGGCTTACGCCCACCGCTTCGAACCGTTCTTCACCACCAAAGAACCGGAACAAGGCACCGGTCTGGGGCTGGCGCAAGTGTACGGCATCGTACAACTCCACGACGGGCACATCGATGTGACGACGGTCAAAAGACAGGGTACCACTTTCCACATTTATTTACCGGCGGCCACTACAATAGCCGAGGAGACGGCGCCAACCGCCACGCCTCTACCAGCGGGCCATGGCGAAATGCTCTTAGTGGTGGAAGACAACGCGCAATTGCGGAAAGCCAGCCAAAGCCTCCTGACCGATCTCGGCTACCGGGTGCTCACAGCGGCGAACGGGCGTGAAGCGTTGGCGCTTTACGAGACGAACAGCACTATCGCCCTGCTCATCACCGATCTGGTGATGCCGGAGATGGGCGGTAAGGCCCTGCTGAAGGCGTTGCGCAGCCACACACCACACCTGAAAGCGGTGGTGATGACCGGCTATACAGCGGAAGAAAGCGGGACTGAATTGCGCGCGGACGGCTTCCTGGAAGTCATCCGCAAACCGCTCGATGCTGAATGCCTGGCGGGCGCCGTCCGCCGTGCCCTGGATTTAGAGGGAAACAGACGATCACACATAGCTACACACACAAACGAATAGGCTGAACGCCCATTCGTTTGTGTGTAGGATATGCGTTTTCTGTTACCGTTTAGGGAAGCGGCTCAGCACCACAATCCCCACCGGCAACTGCGTGCGGTCGCCAAGCGTAAGCTGCGCGCGTGGCTTCGGTTCGCGGCGCGGCGAAACCAATACGGCGAGTTGCGTCCCTTCGGCGGTGTAGGCATCCCGCACGTAGGCTTGACCTATCTGCTGTCCCTCGGTATCGATCGCGCAGCTCGTCACAAAGCCCACGACCTTCCCCTTGTCGTCCACCACAGGATCACCCTGCTGCGGCATAGGGCCTTTCTCCGGCACGCCAAAACGCATCACGCCGCCTTCCCGGCGTAGGTCGCGGGCGATGAATGCCTCACGCCCTACAAAGAACGATTTGTAGATTTTGATGTAGCCGCCAAATCCAGCCTCCGCCATCGTCAGGTTGAGCGGGCCAGCCATTTCGTGACCGTAGAGCGGCAGCCCGGCCTCCAGGCGCAGACTGTCGCGCGCCGCCAGGCCACACGGCTTGACGCCCAAGGATTCCCCTACCTCTAACAAGGTCTGCCAAAATGCCGCCAACCGGTCTGGATGGACGAACAACTCGTAAGCCGTGCGCTCACCGGTGTATCCGGTACGGCTCACAATCACATCGAAATCGCCCAGGGTAACACGCGCGATCCCGGTCCACGGCAAACGTTTGACGCGCGCCAGGTCTTCCGCCGTTCCCCCCAACGCCAGCAGGATCGCCCGCGACTTGGGGCCTTGCAGCGCCAGTTCCGCGCGCATATCCTCTCCCGCCGCCGCGTCGCGGAGGTCGCGCACCGTCACGCCGCCGCCCTGCCAACGCACCCAGGGGCGGTTGGGATCAATACAAACCTCGCCTTTGAGAACGGCGTTGACCCAGGCCCAGTCTTTGTCATTGTTGGCGGCGTTGACAACCAGCAGGTAGTGCGCGTCTGCCATCCGGTAAACGATCAAATCGTCCAGTGGAACGCCGTCCACGCCGAAGAAGGCTGTGTATTGCGAGCGCCCTACATCCAGGTAATTGATGTCATTGACCAGCAACATGTTGAGAAACAGGGCAGCCTCCGGCCCTTGCACATCCCAACAACCCATGTGGCTCACATCGAACAGGCCCGCCGCCTCGCGGACAGCGCGGTGCTCTTCGAGATTGCCGGTGTACCAGACCGGCATATCCCACCCACCAAAGGGCACCATCCGAGCGCCCATCGCGCGGTGGACGGCGTGCAATCGCGTCTTGCGCAACTCGGAAGCGTTAGCGGCCGCGCCCTCTTCCGGCTCTTGCCACACGAAAGGCGGCAGCGCGTCGCCGGCCGGTTCCTTGCACGACCACGCGCCGATGAAGTACGGCTTGGTGAACGGCCCACTTTCGGGTACGATTTCGCTAGGAGGAGCAGGAACCTCGCCCAGGTCGCGGACGGCGTTGATGAACGGTAGCCGCCCGTAAACATCGTCGGTGGCAACGTAACCATCAACGAGCGCGCGCATCCACGTCAGCACCCGCGGGGCAATGTCGGCGGGCACGTCCAACCAGTAAATCGGCGTGCTCACGCGCGTCAACACGCCTGTAGCCATCACCCGGCCATCGGGTTCCAGGAGAGTGATGGGGCGTGTGTCGCCATCCGCCATATCCATCACGTATGAAGGGGTCAGCCAATCCACAAAATTGGCGGCCAGCGCTCCGACCAGTTCCAGGCGCTCATAGACGCCATTGCCACGCAACACATCGTTGATGTAGTAGAAGTGCGGGTATCCGCTATCCGGTGCGCGCTGGCAGGAGAGGAAACATTCCGGTGTCGCCGCCTGTTCGGCCAAGGCCACGAAGTCCAGCTTGACCGCTTCCAACGTGTCGAAGTCCACCCGGGCGCGATACTCATCCCGCCCGTGGCGCACAAATTTGTATGGCTGCATCCCGCGCATCAGACGGGCAATAAGCTCCGCGATGCGCGCCATCTCCGGTTCGCCCAGGCCGCGCTGCGTGATCCAAGGCGTCCCCAGGCGCACGCCAGAGGGATACGCCGCGGTCAGGTCGCCGGGAATCGTGTTGCGGTTGGCGACAAGGCCGGCGATATCGAGGATGCGCACAGCTGGATCGCCCATCAACGGCGCGCCATCCGGCCCGACGATCGTCTTGCAGTCGAAAAGCAGCAAGTGCGTGTCGGTGCCGCCGTAGGGAACGCGGATGCCTTCCGCTTGCAGCGCCTCGGCCAAAGCAACGGCATTGCGCACCGTTTGCTGCTGCAATTGACGAAACTTCTCGGTGCGGGCAAACTGCATCGTCGCCGCCAGGCCCGCGACGGTCTCCATGTGCGGACCGCCCTGGAAGCCGGGAAAGACAGCGCGATCAAACTTGCGGCCCAGCTTGGCCTTGTGGGTGATGATGACGGCCCCACGCGGCCCATTGAGTGTCTTGTGCGTGGTGAACGTCACCGCATCGGCGATGCCCACAGGATTAGGATACACGCCACCGATGACCAGCCCGGCAACATGAGCGATGTCGGCCAGCAGGTAGGCGCCAACCTCATCGGCAATGGCGCGGAATTTCTCCCAATCAGGCGCCCAGGGATAGGAAGTGTAGCCGGCGATGATGAGCTTGGGGCGCGCCGCCAACGCTTGTTCGCGTATAGCGTCGTAGTCCAGGCGCTCATGATGCGAATCAACGTCATAATTGACCACTTGATAAGTATGCCCCGACCAGGCGACCTTGCTACCGTGGCTCAGGTGCCCGCCAACGTGCAACGCCATCGACAGGATCGTGTCGCCAGGGTTGAGCAAGGCATACTGGACGGCGGTATTCGCCGGCGCACCGGAAAGCGCTTGCACGTTGACGTGAAGTTGATCGGCGGGCGCTGCTTCCGTCGCAAAAGCATCGGCCACGCGACGACGCGCCAGCGCCTCCAGCACATTGGCATATTCCACGCCTTTGTAATAGCGCCGGTCAGCGTAGCGGCGATAGTTACCTAGCGCAGTTTCATAGTCCAGAATCTGCGACTCAGTCATTTTGCGCGTATATTCTTTGGGATACCCTTCAGCGTAAATGTGCGAGAAAGCGGAGGCCAACGCTTCGTGAACCGGAAATGGCGCAATCGACTCAGACGGGACCATAATCAACTTACGGGCCTGACGCTCGGTCTCATAGCTAATCAGGCAGACAAGTTCAGGGTCCAGGTCAGCTAGTGATTCGTGGAACAGGAAATCTTTCATAGCACGCTCCTTGACAATAGTCTGGTAGTCAGTAGTCGAATGGTCTGATAGTCACTGGTCAAATGGTCTGGTGGTCCTTCGCCAAACAGGTGGGGCGGCGTTCATTCGACATTACAAGCCCATTGTACCCTCTCGGCCGTGACAAGCAAGTGAGAACGCGCATCTCTTTTTTTGGTCTTTCTACAAAATCGCGTTATACTCACAGGCAACATACACGCTGCGAAGATTCGCGCGATGACGACACGACTCATAACGATCAGACTATCCGGTTACTTTCGGGAGAACCAACGATGCCAATTCGTTCGAGGCGATTGATACTCACGCTATTGTTGATCCTCGGGACACTGCTTGCCGCGGCTCCCACGCCAACGCAAGCGATCCGTGAGCCATCACAGAATATCACCCCCCCGGCAGAGCGTTTTGCGCCGGGCGAGCTGCTGGTGCGCTTCAAGGCCGAAACCACCAGCAGCGCCATACAACTTACCATGAAAAAGTACGCCATCAGCACTGTCCGGTCACTGTACAACAGCGACGTGCGCTTGATACGCGTGCCTGAAGGGCAAGAGTTGGCGATCGCCGCCGCGCTCAACGCCGATCCCGGCGTGGTCTACGCCGAACCCAACTACATCTATCACGCCTTCGACCTCGTTCCCAACGACCCGTCCTACGGCAAACAATGGGCGCATCCCAAAATCCAATCGCCCGGCGCGTGGGGCATCACCACGGGCAGCAGCGATGTCGTGATCGCCATCATCGATTCGGGCGTGGATACGGGCCATCCCGATCTGGCCGGCAAAATCGTCGCCGGATACGACTTTGCAGATGGTGACAACGACCCCAGCGACGGCAACGGTCACGGCACGCACGTCGCCGGCATCGCCGCCGCCGTCACAAATAATGATGAGGGTGTAGCGGGGATGTCGTGGGGGGCAAAGATTATGCCGGTGCGCGTGTTGAACGATCAGGGTAGCGGTTACAACACCACCATCACTGAGGGTATCATCTGGGCCTATCAACACGGGGCGAACATCATCAATCTGAGCCTGGGCGGAATCGATCCGTCACAAACGATGCAAAAGGCTATCGACGATGCACACGCGGCGGGCAGTCTGATCATCGCTGCCATGGGCAACTGCCGCACGAGTTGCACAATCGGCGGGCAATCATACTCCAATCCCACCCAATACCCTGCCGCCTATAATAACGTGATGGCCGTTGCCGCTACCGACAGCGGCGATAGCTACGCCTACTACTCGCAGTACGGCGCACACTGTGACATCGCCGCGCCCGGCGGTGAGCTATTCGTGAGCGTCCGTACAGGTGGCATCTATAGCACAATGCCCACCTATCCTGTGTATATGACGACAGACTACAATTACCTGCAGCACTACGATTACTTGCAAGGTACATCGCAGGCCACACCACACGTCTCCGGGTTAGCCGCGTTGATGTGGTCGATAGCTCCCAGCATGACAAATACGGAAGTGCAAAACCTTATCCAGCAAACAGCGGACGACCTGGGGCCGGTGGGCAAGGATCAGGATTATGGATGGGGCCGCATCAACGCCTATCGAGCCGTGACGTCGTTGGTCATACCGGATACCCCAGCGCTTGATGCCATTGAGAACTTCGACGGCGATGATACCTATACGGTCACGTGGAGCACGGTCGCCAACGTGACCGGTTACGAGCTTCAGGAATCCAACACGGCGAGTTTCAGCACGTTCACCACACGCTACAACGGAGAAAATACTCAGGTACTCGTGACCGGGCAGGAAGTGGGCGTGTGGTACTACCGCGTCCGCGCTGTCAATCCCGCCGGCAACGTCAGCGCGTGGAGCAACATCCAATCCGTCACTGTACTGCCCGCCAAGCCCGTGATGACCGCCATCGACAATCCCACAAACGCCGACGCTTACGTCATCCAATGGTCAACTGTGCCCGGCGCGTTCAGCTACGAGCTTGTGCAAGATACCTCGGACACTTTCCTGAACCCCATCACCCGCTACACAGGTGCATCCACAACCTACAACGTCACCGGGCAGCCAGAAGGGACGTGGCACTATCGCGTGCGCGCAATCAGGGGGACCTTGATTGGACCGTGGAGCGCGTCTGTCTCCACCACCGTCGATCCTGCACCACTATCGCCCCCCACCCTCACCGTCCTCAGCGACGACCGCGACGGCGACTACACCCTGGAGTGGTCAGAAGTAGCCGGCGCGACGGTTTACACGCTGGAAGAGAGTCTCAGCCCTTATTTTACCCATCCACTTGTCGTGTACGCAGGAACAGATGCCACCTATACCGTCACCGCACAAAGCGGCGGGCAGTGGCACTACCGCGTCCGCGCCGCCGGGCCGGCCGGGCGCAGTCCGTGGAGCGCGACACAGTCGGTCATCGTCACCAGTTACGTGCATCTGCCGATGACATTGAGAAACTACACGCCGCCGCTCCTCACCACCCCCATTCCCAATGGGGATTTCGAGAGCGGCCTCACCCACTGGAGTATGCACTCCGCAAAAGGCCGGGTGGTGATCGCCAACACATTCCCGGCTGGGATCACAGCCCACAGTGGGTACTGGGCCGCGTGGCTCGGCGGTGACAATAACGAGACAGCCTACATCCAACGCCAACTGGCAATTCCGAGCAGTACGCCTTATTTACGCTATTGGTATTGGATCGATTCCCCGGACACCTGCGGCTACGACTATGGGCGGGTTTACGTGAATAACACACTGCTCACAACCTATAATCTATGCCTTGCAAAAGAAACCAGTGGCTGGGTCGAGCAATCCCTTGACTTGCGCGCCTACACCGGGCTAACCGTCACCTTTAGTATCTCGGCAACGACTGACCCATCGTATGTTAGCAACCTGTTTATAGATGATCTTGTTCTAAAATCAGTGCCATAACATCGAAACGTTGGAACGTTCAAACGCTATCACTTCAGGGAGGTATGCATGACAAAATACATCGCCGCCATCGACCAGGGCACGACCGGAACGCGCTGTATCCTCTTCGATCACAGCGGACAGCCTGTGATCTGGTCTTACGAAGAACACGAACAGATTTACCCGCAGCCCGGTTGGGTGGAGCACAACCCGCTCGAAATTTGGGAGAAGACGCAGCGCGTCATCCGCCAGACATTGACGCAGGGTAACATCCCTAGCGGAGCCATCGCTGCTGTGGGGATCACCAACCAGCGCGAGACCACCCTCGTCTGGGACCGGCGCACGGGCCAGCCGCTCTACAACGCCATCGTCTGGCAAGATACACGCACCAAGGGCATCTGCGACGCGCTGGCGCTCGAGGGCGGGCAGGATCGCTTCCGCGCCGTCACCGGGCTGCCGCTGGCGACCTACTTCGCCGGGCCGAAGGTCAAGTGGATGCTGGACAACGTCCCCGCCGTGCGTGCGGCGGCGGACAAGGGCGACGCGCTGTTCGGCACCATCGACACGTGGGTGATCTGGTGGCTCACCGGCGGGCCGCACGGCGGCGCGCACATCACCGACGTGACCAACGCCAGCCGCACGCTGCTGATGGACCTCAAGACGCTGGATTGGGACGCGGACATCCTGCGCACACTGGACATTCCGCGCTCGATGTTGCCGGAAATCCGGGCATCCAGCGCCCCGCGACCCTACGGCTTCACGCGCAAAGAAGGGCCGTTCGGCGAGAGTCTGCCCGTCACCGGCAACCTGGGCGACCAGCAGGCGGCGCTCGTCGGGCAGACGTGCTTCACGCCCGGCGAGGCCAAGAACACCTACGGGACAGGCTGCTTTATGCTGCTCAACACCGGCACGGAAATCGTCCCCTCGGCGAGCGGCTTGCTCACTACACTGGGCTACAAGTTTGGCGACGCGCCCGCCGTCTACGCGCTCGAAGGCTCCATCGCCATCACCGGCGCGCTGGTGCAATGGCTGCGCGATAACCTGGGCTTCTTCGACCGCGCTCCGCAGATCGAAGAGTTGGCGCGGCAAGTCGAGGATGCTGGCGGGATGTACATCGTCCCCGCGTTCTCCGGCCTCTTCGCCCCTTACTGGCGTAGTGACGCACGCGGCGTTATGGTCGGGCTGACACGCTACATCACCAGGAACCACATCTGCCGCGCCGCGCTCGAAGCCACCGCCTACCAGACCCGCGACGTGCTGGAAGCGATGGAGAAGGATTCCGGCGTCGCGCTCACCTCGCTCAAGGTGGACGGCGGTATGGTCGCCAACACGCTGCTGATGCAATTCCAGGCCGATCTGCTCGGCGTTCCCGTCGTGCGCCCCACCGTCACCGAGACAACGGCGCTCGGCGCGGCCTATGCCGCCGGGCTGGCGGTTGGCTTCTGGGAAGACCTCAACGCGCTGCGGCAAAACTGGGGCGTGGACAAGACCTTCGAGCCGGGGATGGCGGCGGAGAAACGTGCATCCCTGTACGTGGGCTGGCAGAAAGCTGTACAGCGGACGCTGGATTGGGTAGTTTCTTGATTTCCGAGGTAAACGTATGAGCAAGGCGAATCCGGAAGCACAGGTAGAGCAACGCCGTATCAGCGACATCATTCTGGCGCATTACCCAGAGGCGCAGGCCATTTATCTCTTTGGGTCCTATCAAACGGTCGATGAACAACCGACCAGTGATGTGGACATCGCCTTACTGCTTCCACCACAGCAGGCGAAAGCAGCCGGTTCTCTGGCGTTGAGCACATTGCGTGCTGAGTTGGAAGTCTGCCTGGAAAAAGACGTGGATTTGATCAACCTGCGCCAGGCTCCCACGGTGCTGCAAAAGGAAGTCATTGCCGCCGACCGCCGGATTTATCTCGCCGATGCATACGCCACCGCTGAATTCGAGATGTTAACGCTTTCGTACTACCAGAAACTCAATGAAGAACGCGGTCACATCATCCGAGATGCCTTAACGACCGGGAGGTTTGTTGCCTGATCGACGTCATTGAGCATCACCTGGACGATTTGATCGACTTCACCAATTTCATCCTGACAGAAATGGTCAAATGAGGTAGTTATGCAACAATACGACATCATCATCATCGGCGCAGGCATTGTGGGATCGATGGTCGCCCGCACGCTCTCGCGCTTCGACCTCGACGTGTTGTGGATCGAGAAGGAATCCGACATCTGCACAGGGGCGACGGCGGCGAACTCGGCTATCGTCCACGGCGGCTACGACGCGGTGCCGGGTTCGCTCAAGGCGGAAACAAACATCAAGGGCAACGCGATGTGGGATCAACTCGCCGCCGAATTGCAGTTCCCCTTCGCGCGGACGGGCACTTACGTGGTCGCGGTCGGCGCAGAAGAGCTGGCGGTGTTGGATGAGCTGAAGCAGCGCGGCGACGCCGGTGGCGTGCCGACGGAGATCATCTCCGGCGCAGCGATGCGCGAGCGCGAGCCATCGATCAACCCCGACGTGAGCGGTGCACTCTACTGTCCCACGGGCGGCCTCTGCGATCCCTGGGCCGCGACCATCGCCGCCGCCGAAAACGCCGTGATGAACGGCGTCGAACTGCGCCTGAACACAGCTTTCGAGGATTTCATCTGGGACGGCGAATCAGCGAATGAGCGAATCAGCGAATCGGCGAATCAGCGAATCGGCGAATCATCTAAAATCCAAAATCCAAAATCCAAAATCGTCGGGATCAAGACGAATCAGGGCGACTTCTACGCTCGTTGGGTCATCAACGCTGCCGGGCTGTTCGCCGACGAGGTGATGCACAAGGCCGGAGTGCGACCGGAGTTCCACATCACGCCACGGCGCGGCGAGTATTACGTGATGGACCGGATCAAGGTGCAGATCAACAACGTGCTCTTCCCCGTGCCGAGTAAGGTCAGCAAGGGCATCCTCGTCACCACGACGCTGCACGGCAACACGCTGGTTGGCCCCAACGCCGAGGAGATCGCCGACAAGACCGACGCCGCCGTCACCGCCGAGGGGATGCGCGAGATCTGGGACGGTGCGCAGAAGCTCGTGCCCAGCCTTAGCCAGCGCGACGTGATTGCGACGTTCGCAGGACTGCGTCCTGGCGGCAACGCGCCGTGCATCGGCTGCGCCACGCCGTACAACAAGGATTTCATCATCGAGATTCCCGACAGCGTGGGGGGCTTCGTCAACCTGGGCGGGATGGAGTCGCCGGCGCTCACCGCCGCGCCCGCCATCGCCGAAAAGGTCGCCACACTGCTGCAAGGCGCGGGGGAGGACTTGCGCGCAAAGGCGGACTGGAATCCCATCCGCCCGGCGCGGCCCGTCTTCCGCCATCTCGACCGGGAGGCGCAGGCGGCGCTCATCGCGCGCGATCCGCGTTACGGGCGCGTCATCTGCCGCTGCGAGACCGTCACCGAGGGTGAGATCGTCGCCGAAATCCACGCGCCCATCCCTGCGACCACCTACGACGCCATCAAGCGCCGCACGTGGCTCGGCACCGGGCGCTGTCTGGGTGGCTTCGACATGCCCCGTGTGGTGGACATCCTGGCGCGTGAGTTGGCTATGTCGCCCTTGGAAGTCAGCAAGAAGGGATCAGGTTCCGAGTTCCTGTATCGGACAACAAAGGCATAGCGGGAGGCAATGTGGTTAGGGAACACAGCACTGATCGCACTGATCGTCGGCGCAAGCATGTAAGTCATTATCTGTTGCTGATAGCGATTATCCTGCTCGCTTTTGCGGTACGTGTTTATAAACTGACCGGTCAAAGCATGTGGGGAGATGAATTGTGGAGTTTGAGTCATATTAGCGCGCCAGATCTAGCATCGGTGTTTGCGAATGTGCGCGCCGATGGCACAGCTCCGCCAGGCTATTACCTTTTCCTGCATTTCTGGTGGCAGATGACCGGAGAATCAGAATTTGCGTTGCGCTTTCTCTCTGCGATTTGGGGAACGTTAATTACACCAGTGATCTTTGTGCTAGGGGTCCGATTTGGGGGGCGACGAAATGGATTGATCGCAGCGTTCATTCAAGCGCTGTCTCCTTTTCACGTGTATTACAGCCAGGAAGCGCGCGCCTATATCCAGGCCACATTTTTTAGTTTGTTGGCCAGTTATCTTTTTCTACGACTTTGGGAAGGGCGTCGCACTTTCCTTGTGTGGTTTGGCTATATTACGACCGGTCTCCTGGCTGCCGGCTCTCACTATTTTGCTGCGCCGGTACTGGCAGCGCATGGCTTATTCTGGGTAGGCGATTATGCCTGGACCTTACTGGCAAACCGGCCCCAAAAATCCGAAAAAAGAAAGGGTGTGTTGAGCTGTCTAAGTGCACAACTCATCATCATATTACTGTTTCTGCCCTGGTTCACCTATGTCCAAGCGCGACTTCTGGGATTATCAGGGAGTAGCGCACGTATGGCAGTACCGCTCGCGACTGTCATCCCTCGTGTGTTATATGACTTCAATGTCAGTGTACCCGTATTGATCGGGGCGCAAGAAGCTGTCCGGTGGCAACCTCTACTCCCTTTCGGCATGTTGTTGCTTGGAGCGTTACTTCATCCGCGGAACCGCAGGTCTCTGATCATACTGCTGGTATGGCTAAGCATCATATTGTTAGCGATCTTCTATGTTTCTTTTCCCACCTGGGCCGGTTGGTCGCGGTATTTCATCGCGCTAAGCCCTTATTATTACCTGTTATTGGCTAGAGGCGCCGATGGCTACGCGGTTTTGATTACGAAATTTTGGCCAGCACAACATGCTCGCCGAGTTGCAAACAGCGCTGTGCTTCTCTTGCTGGCGATACCGACCTTCTTTCAGATGCGTGCTCTACAACACTACTATACGGATTCACGATATGCGCGCTGGGATTATCGAGGGCAGTTGGCGATGCTAACCCAAGACACGCACAAAGGGAGCGCAGCGGTCTATAATGGGCATGCTGCGTTGCCGCTGCCTTTACGCTATTATACGCCGCGCAACAATCTATCCTGGCATATACTCCCTACAGACTGCAATCCAGAACGAGAAAAGGCAGATCAAGAAATTTCCGCAGTTGCTGCGCAGCATGAATACATCTGGCTGGTGCGGACCCTTCCCCATTCGTGCGATCCTGCATGGTTAATCTATAACTGGCTGAACGAATATGGCTATCGCACCCATGAGTTTTGGCTGGAGAATCATCTTTTTAGCCACTACCTGACGCCAGGTGAGATGTCGGATTATGCAGCGCCAGCCCAAATTGGCACGTTCGATGAACTTTTCACACTAGAAGCATACGCACTCAACCACGCACAAATAGAGGCCGGAGAAACACTCGCCATATCTCTACATTGGCGATCCTTATCTTCTATGGAAGTCGATTACAAGTTTTTCTTACCGCTTCTGAACGCGAGTGGTGAGCTTGTCGCACTGCGCGACGGGGTGCCAGGTAACTGGACTAAACCAACAACGATCTGGCAACCAGGGGATCTTGTCAGTGACGGCTGGGGAATGCCAATCGGAAATGACGTTCCTGAGGGTCTGTATACGCTCTACGTTGGCGCTTATCATCCGGCCAATGGTGAGCGCTTATCCTTGCAGACTGCATCTGGCGAGCATATGGGTGATATGTTAGAAATCACAAACATTCATGTCGTCCGGGCAATCGCTGAACACTGATTTCCACAGCGTCTCTTCGTCTGCGAAGTAGATGCCTTTTCTGCACAAAGCAATTTGAATCCCGGTTCATTCTTTAGAGGACACATCATGAGAAAGCACAAACCTATCTACGACGTTATCGTTATCGGCAGCGGGCCTGGCGGATTGGCTGCGGCGATTGCAGCCAAAAAGGGCGGAGCGGACGACGTACTCGTGCTCGAGCGCGACATCGAATTAGGCGGCATCTTGCTGCAATGCATCCACAACGGCTTCGGGGTGGAGACGTTCAAGGAGGACTTGCCCGGCCCCAGCTACGCGCAGCGGTTTGTGGACGAGGCCAAGGCCATCGGGGTGGAATACCTGCTCGACACAATGGTGCTGGACGTGACGCCCGACCGGCGCATTTTTGTCACGAGTTCGCGCGGCGGCCTGCTGGAACTGCACGCGCGGGCGATCATCATGGCGATGGGCTGCCGCGAGCGTACCCGCGCGCAAATCCGGCTCCCCGGCCCGCGCCCGGCGGGCGTCTACACAGCGGGGACGGCGCAGCGGTGGGTCAACGTCGAAGGCTACATGCCCGGCAAGCAGTTCGTCATCCTCGGCTCCGGCGACATCGGCATGATCATGGCGCGGCGGCTGACCTTCGAGGGCGCGAAGGTCGAAGGCGTGCTCGAAGTGATGCCCTACCTCACCGGGTTGAGCCGCAACTACGTTCAATGTTTGCTCGATTTCGACATCCCGCTGCACCTGTCGCACACCGTCAAGCGCATCATCGGCAAGCACCGCGTCGAGGCCGTCGAATCGGTAGCCGTGGATGAACGCTGGCAGCCCATCCCGGGCACAGAAGAAACCATCCCCTGCGACACACTGCTGCTCTCCGTGGGTCTCATCCCGGAGAACGAACTGTCGCTCAAAGCCGGCGTGACGCTCGATCCCATCACGGGCGGACCGTATGTGAATGATGGCTTCGAGACGAACGTCCCCGGCATCTACGCCGCGGGCAATGTCGTTCACGTGTACGACCTGGTGGATTGGGTCACGCAAGCCGGCATAACCGCCGGAAAACGCGCGGCCCAACAAATCACCAATCACCAATTCCCAGTTACCAATCCCATCCCGACACGGGCCGGGGAGAACGTGCGCTACGTCGTGCCGCACACAGTCAACCCGGAGACGCTCACCGAAGACACGGTGATGCTGCAAATGCGGGTGACGCGCCCGCTGGAGCAGCCCGTGCGCATCGAAGTGCGCGACGGCGAGACGGTCATCGCGCAGAAAAACGAGCGTTACGCCCGTCCCGGCGAGATGGTCAACGTCACCTTGCGCGGGCGTGATTACGACGCCGTGCGCCAGGCCAAATCGTTGACCGTCGCGGTGGTCCCCAGGTAAAGGCACATGACACTCCAATGCGCAAAAATCGAAGCCCTGCTTGCTGAAATCCGCAATCTGGCGCTGCCGAATGTATGGGGCGAGGGTGCGTTGTTCGCCTTTTCCGGGCTGGATGGCGAAACGGATTCGCGCACAGGCTTCGTGGCGACGTTTGGCGCGGAAAGATACGACCTTCTCTTCCACACGCCGGAGCGCTTCAGCCTCGAAATCCGCCTGCCCCAAGATGGCGCACCTCACAACGGCGTGGTCAAAGTCGCTACCGGGGACGTGCTCGTCGTAGAAACGCCCGGCGGATTGCTGTGCGTCACTTATGCCGCGTGGCACACGCTCGTCGGCCTCTATCCAGAGGGCACGCACATCGAGCTAAAGCCGTTGGTATGGCTGGATGAAGACAGTGCACTATGGAATAGCGACGAACACGAATACCTCGGAATGAGCAATGGGCGATTTGTTCTCAGCTATGGTACGACACAAGAAGAAGCCGAAACGCGCGGTTATGCCGCTCGGAGAATAGATATCGCGGATGTGATTCGGACGCGGCTGGAAAACTACGCGCATCTACCCACACTCCCGCCCGGCGACGACCGTCTGCTGAAAAAGTGCCACAGCGTGATGCGCGTCAACACGCTGGCGGCAGAGGGCGTCATCAATCAAACATGGTCCACGCCCGACCGCGTCCCGCACAAACGAATGTGGCTATGGGATTCCGTCTTCCACAGCCTGGCGATGAACCGCTTTGCCCCAGAGGTAGCCGCCGACCTCCTCCTCGCCGTACTGGACACCCAACGCGAGGATGGTATGATTCCGCACTTCAGCGGCCCCGACGCGCGGTCATCGAACATCACCCAACCACCCATCCTGGCCTGGGGCGTGTGGGAAAACTACCGCGCACTCCGGGACGATGACCGGCTGCGCGAAGCACTGCCTAAACTCGAACGCTATCTGGAATGGAACCTCACCCACCGCGACCAAAACGGCAATCACCTATTGGAATGGTTCATCGAAGGCGACCCGTTATGCCGCTCCGGCGAATCAGGCCTGGACAACTCGCCGCGCTTCGATGAAGCGATTCTGCTGGATGCCGTCGATTTCTCCACCTTCCAGGCCCATGATATGGCCTGCATCGCGCAGCTATGGCGCGCGCTTGGCAAACCGGAACGCGCCGTCGTGTGGGAAGAGCGCACCGCTGCCATGCGTCACGCGATTCATACCTTATTGTGGGACGAAGAAAGCGGCTTCTACTATGACCGGGATTTCGATGGACGTCTTTCTCCCGTTATGGCAGTAACGGGCTTCCTGCCTCTGCTGCTTGTGGATATTCCGGTGGATCGCGTCAACAGACTTATCGGGCACCTCAAGGACCCAGATACCTTTGCCACCACTTTCCCCATTCCGAGCGTTGCCGCCAACGACCCACGCTGGTCCACCGATATGTGGCGCGGCGCGACGTGGATCAATCTCAACTACCTCGTCATCCAGGGCTTGCGCCAGCACGGGGGCGTCGCCGAAGCCAATTGGCTAACAAACCTCACCATTGCCCACGTTGGCAAGTATTACGAGCTATATGGCGTGCTCTTCGAATTTTTCGACGCCAAAGACGAGCGCCCGCCGACACACTGCGACCGCAAAGGCGCACACCAGGAACCCTACGACATCTACCGCAAGATGGACTCCATCCGCGACTACCACTGGACGGCGGCGCTGACGGCGTTATTGCTCTTGGAGCGGAATGGCATAGAATAGGGGATTAGTAACGGGTAATGAGTAACGAGTAACTGGTGATTGGTAATTTGGCCGTCTCTTGTAGTCTCGTTCCCAATCACTGATTACTGATAACTGAACATGATAAGGAGCTAACGATGACCGCAACCTTTACCATCAGTGCTTTTGGCGACGAAATCGCCCCGGATTTAGCCGAACAATTGATGACGCTCAATGCTTTGGGCATCGGCGGGTTGGATTTGCGCGGCGCGTGGGGCAAGAATGTGCTACGTATGGATGACGATGATCTAGCCCACGTCGTCGAAGGGTGCAAGGCGCACAACGTCCAGGTGGCCTGCCTCGGCAGTCCCATCGGCAAATCGCCCATCACCGAACCCATCGATTACGAAATCGGCAACCTCACGCACATCTTCCAGGCCGGCGAGATCGTCGGCTGCCGCCGCGTGCGCCTGTTCTCCTTCTACCCACCGGACACCAGCACGAACGAGCACTACGATGACTACGTCGAAGAAGCAACCGCGCGGCTGGCGAAGCTAACCGAGCTGGCGGAGCGCGAGGGCTTCGTCCTGCTGCTCGAAAACGAGAAGGGCATCGTCACCGATACGCTGGCGCGCTGCGAGGCCGTTGTCAAGGCCATCGACAACCCGGCCCTGCGCTTCCTGTGGGATTCGGCAAACTTCATCCAGGTGGGTGAAGAGCGTGTCGTCGAACGCGGCTGGCCGATGGTCGGGCACCTCATCGGCTACGTCCACATCAAAGACGCAGTGCTCAGCGACGGTCACGTCGTCCCCGCCGGAGAGGGCGATGGACAACTACCAGAATTGCTGACGCACCTCAAGGCAACCGGCTACCAGGGCGTGCTCGCGTTGGAGCCGCACCTGAGGATCGCCGGGCACAGCAGCGGCTTCAGCGGTGCAGATGGAATGAAGATCGCCGTCACCGCGCTGCGGAAAGTGATGGCCGAGACCGGGTGTGTCGAGACAAAATAGTCAACGGATTCAACGGATGAAACGGATTTCTGTTTTCTGAATCCGTTAAAATCCGTTCAATCCGTTGACATTTCAGGAGGGATTATGCCCATTACCGAGAAGATGATCTGCATCACCTGCCCAATGGGGTGTTCGGTGGAATTGACCCGCGAAGGTGAAACGCTGCTCAGCGTAGACGGCAACACCTGCAAACGCGGCGAGGACTACGTGCGCCGCGAGCTGACCGATCCACGGCGCATGGCCGCGACGACGGTACGTGTGAAGGGCGGCGTCCACCCGCTGGTGCCGGTCTACACCGCGAGTGCGTTCCCCAAGCCACGCCTCTTCGAGCTGCTGGATGCACTGCGCCAGTTGGAACTCGAAGCGCCCGTCGCAATGGGTCAGGTCGTGCTGGCGAACGCACTGGATACGGGCATCGACGTCGTCGCCAGCCGCGAGATGCTGCGCAACGAAGCACAAGGCTAAAGTCCTGTGCTAAAAGAACGAAGCCCTTCGGGCTAGATTCCAGCTCGAAGGACTTTGAGTGAATCCGCGAATCCAGGAGTAATTTACGACGACGGTTGGATATTGCTAAATCGCCATACTTCCGCTATAATAAGACTATGAACATGCGTCAAACCCCAACGTTCGAATGGGATCCTGACAAAGATCATGCTAATCATGAAAAGCACGGCGTCTCTTTCGGCTTAGCACAATATACTTTTGCTGATCCAAATCGTGTTATTCTAAAAGATTTGACGCACAGCACGGAAAACGAAGAACGCTATTACTGTCTTGGTAAAGTTGACAAGGGTATTTTAACAGTGCGCTTTACATATCGAAACGGTCGAATACGGATTTTTGGCGCAGGATACTGGCGAAAAGGGAAACAGATCTATGAAGAACAAAATCAACTATAGCGATGAGCCATTAGGTGAAGTGCAAGTGGTGGCAGATTTTCTGCCCCCGCCGTCCGAATTAGTATTCCGGGAAGACACAGTCAAAGTCACCATCGCCCTGAGTAAAGCAAGCATCGAATTCTTCAAACAGGAGGCGACGAAGCACAAAGTCTCATACCAACGGTTGATTCGCCGTCTGTTGGATGAGTACGCGCATTACCACGCCGGCTGAATAAAATCCGCATCAAACACAAACCGCAGGTAGCCTTGCAAACCACCTGCGGTTGTTTGTTCTAATGCGCCTTCCTCAACATCCGCCGTTATGCGGCTCCTGCTCCCATATCCGCAGCCCGTAGCGGCTCAAGTAGATGGGGATGTTCTGATACAGCGGGTTCGCCGCCTCAATCGCGCGCAGCATCTCGCGCTTGGTGTACGAGAGCGCCGGGCAGAGCAGCGTCACCGAGCCGCCTTCCCCGCCTGCGCCGTTGACCTTCCAGCCGAGTGCGCCGTAGCTTTTGGCGATCTCAATCACCTGCTGCGCGTCCTGGCTGATCAAATCGGAGTGCAAGCGTCCCTGCGCCGCTGTGTTCTCCTGCATTGCCGACCCTAGCGCCGGGAAATCGCCCGCATAGACGGCATCCCGCGATTTCTCCGCCGTCACCCGCAGGTCTTGCAGGCGCTTGCAGTCCGGGCCTTCGTTCTCCAGTTCCGCGATGACTTTCTCGTGAACGTGCGACGAGACGTGCGATTTGCCCAGGAAGACCAGCGCCAGCCGCCGTTCCAGCTCCCACCAGATCACGTTGGAGACCTGGATTTGCGAGACGGACGCATACGGGTACTTGTAGACTTCGATGAAGTTGATGCCGCCATACGCCGAGCACAGTTGATCCTGCACGCCCGACTGCTGTTTGAGCATCTCGACCTCGACGGCGTGCGCAGTATTCGCCACCTCGTGCGGCGTCATCTGCCCCGGCGTGAGCCGGTCCAGCGCGCCGATCAGCGCCACGGAGACCGCCGCCGACGTGCCCGTCGAACAGCCGCTCGGCGCTTCGGAGTAGAGCGTGGCCTGGATCGCGTAGTCCTGCGGGACACCCATACGCTCGATCGCCGCTTCAAGCAAGGGATGGCGCGCGTAGCCCGGTTCATCGGGGTGCACGGCAAACCGCTCGCCGTAGTTCTCCGCGTAGAGCACGATGCGTTCCGTCCCCCGTTCGTAGGGGAACACTTCGATCTGCACTTCGACGTAGGGATACACGCCGATATTGAAGATTTTCCCGTGCTCGGCGAACCACGTATCCGTCCAGCCGCCGTTATCACAGATGCGAATCGGCGCAACGCTGTTGATGACGCGCAGCGGCGACAATGCGTTATCCACACCCATCACGATACCCTTACGACGCCTTCTCTTTCATCGGCAGATTTGCGCCACAATAAGGGCAATCAGCCGACTGAGAACCGGTCCAACGCACATCGTCGCCACTAATCGGGGCATTGCACTTCGGGCAGGAATGTGGCAACAACTCCGGGCGATGTTCGCGGTATTCCGGCGCGACGGCAGTGGGGACGGCCATTTGGATCACCGCCTCCAGGATGCCGCTCAGCGCGATCAACACCAGAATCCCCGGCCAAAACCACCCTTGCCAGAACAAAATCGCCAGGCCAATCAACCAAATCGCGCCATGGATTGTTCGCCACGGACCGGTCAACTTATCGCTATGATTCATTAGAACCCCCTTCGCAAATGGCAAATGGCAGATAAAGTCAATTCTGTGGTTAAAACTGACTCTAGTTACCTTTGCACGCTTAAACTCCAATAGTACACGGATCAACACGGATTTGACGGATAGAAAACAAAGATCCGTGTGTTCCGTGAAATTCGTGTCCTATATTCCGAAGTGAGAGATAGATAGCAACTCGGGTCAAACCGCCGGTGTAATCTCATCCCTTACCCGTACAGCGGCCCGAAATTCGCGCAGGCGCGATAGTCCGCGCCTTGCGGTTCCAGCGCGCCGAACGCGCTCCACGTCGCCGGGCGGAAGACCTTCTCCTCTGGGACGTTGTGCATCGACACCGGGATACGCAGCATCGACGCCAGCGTCAACAAATCCGCGCCGATGTGCCCGTAGCTGATCGCGCCGTGATTCGCGCCCCAGTTGTACATCACCGTGTACACGTCGCGGAACGGCCCGCTGCCCGTGACGCGCGGCACGAACCACGTCGTGGGCCACGTCGGGTCGGTGCGCAGGTCGAGCCTGTCGTGGACTTCCCGCGGCAGTTCGACAATGACGCCTTCCGCCAGTTGCAGCACCGGCCCCAGGCCCTTCACCAGATTGAGGCGCGACATCGTCACCGGCATCCCGCCGCGCGTGACGAAGTGTGTGGACCAGCCGCCGCCCCGAAAGTATTCGACGTTGCCCGGATGCCACGTCGTGGCCTTGAGGCATTTCTCGACTTCCTCCAGCGTGATTTCCCAATAAGGCTTCATCACTGGCTTGCCGTCACATTCCTGTTGGCCAGTCGCGTCCAGCGCCGTCGGGCCAGAGTTGATGAGGTGCAGAAATCCGCCCGCCGCGTCGCCGGTCAGCGTATACCCGGTCACGCGCTTGACAGCCTCCGGACTCCAATACGTGCGCACGTCGGAGAACATCTGCGCCGTACCGGTGAGCAAGTGTCCGAAGAGCATGGAAAGGCCGTTGAGCGCATCGTTTTCCGTGGCGACGATGTAGGGCTGGCGGATGCCGTTCCAGTCGAACGACGAGTCGAGGATCGCCTCCATAAAGTCACCGTTGGGGAAGTGATCGGTCCACTGGCGCTGTCCCTGGAAGCCACCGGCAATGGCATTGTGGCCGAGCGCCTCCTCCTCGTAGCCCAGTTCCGCCAGGCGCGGGTTGCCCACCATCAGGTCGCGGGCGATGAGCGCCATCTTTACCGAGAGTTCCCAATCCTTGTCCTTCTGCGCACGGCTGCGCTGCTTTTCCGGTGGATTGTGATCCGCGCCTTCGGGACAGTTGGCTTTGACCCAGGCCATCGCCTGCTCAAACTCCACCGGATCGTAGATGCCCTCGTCGAAGCGGCGGACGAACTCCGTCATGTCCACGAACTCCGCGCGCATCCCCAAATACTGCTCGAACAGCCACGGCTCGACAATCGACCCGGCAATGCCCATCGACACACCGCCCATCGCCAGGTAGGACTTGCCGCGCATCTCCGCCACGGCGAGGCCGGCCTTCGCAAAGCGCAGCAGCTTCTCCTGCACATCCTCGGGGATGCTGTCGTCGCCTGCATCCTGCACATCGTGGCCGTAGATGCTGAACGCAGGCAGCCCCTTCTGCGTGTGGGCCGACATCACCGCCGCCAGGTAGACCGCGCCGGGCCGCTCGGTGCCGTTGAAGCCCCACACGGCCTTGGGGATGAGCGGATCCATATCCATTGTCTCCGCGCCGTAACACCAGCACGGTGTCACCGTCAAGGAGACGCCGACGCCCGCACGCGCGAACTTCTCGGCGGTCTGCGCTGCCTCCGCCACCCCGCCGATGCACGTGTCGGCGATGACGCACTCGACCGGCAGGCCGTTCGGGTGGCGCAGATTCTCGGTGAGGAACGCCGCGACGGCCTGCGCCATACCCATCGTCTGCGCTTCCAACGACTCGCGCACCCCGCGCCGCCGCCCATCGATCGCCGGGCGAATGCCGATCTTGGGCATACTGCCGATCAAACGGTTATATGGTTCGTTCATTTTCATAGCAATCTCCTTAAAACTGAAAACGAGTGATCGAAAATCATGAATCATGATTCATGATTCGTGATTCATGATTCAAGATTCGCCCACTGCCCGCCGTGGTCTTGGGGACCGAGCCACAACCTTTGGCCGACGTCCCAGCCCCACCCCGGCAGCTTGAGCGTGAGCGGAATCTGCGCCCAGCCCACCTTGATGCGTTTCTGTACAACTTCCCACGACGGCACGCCGCTGACGGCATCCGCCGCTTCGACATTGCACGCGCCTACGGCGACAGCCCCGGTCAACACAGCCTCCGGCGATAAGTGGTTGAGCAGCCCGGTCAGGAATCCGGCAATGGCGCAATCACCCGCGCCCGTCGTCCCGACGAGGTCAGCGCTGAACGCCGGAGCGAGCAGTTCACGGTTAGTCCACGCACGCGGTTTGAGACCCAGGTGTTCCGCCAGGATTGCCAACCGCGCCGCATCGGGCGTCGTGCGCAGGTACATGCCCTGGCTGCCCAGCTTCAATCCGACGACGGCGACGCCCCATCCCACCAACTTCCCGGCCAAATGACTCAGCAGGTCGCCATCCACTTGAGGAAGGACTTCGCCGTTTTCTTCCAGGACAGCGTAACGCGCCGGGTCTACCATCAGCAAGGCTTCTTCCACACTCGGCAGAAAGATGTCTACCTGGGGAAGAACGCGAGTGAACCACGCGGGCCAGTCGACTTTTCCGGCTTCGGCGTGGGGATCGGGCCGGCTCACATCGAGCGACGTGACCAGACCATGCGCCTTGACGCGCCGGAGCAACGTTTCGAACTCCTGCCCGTCATCCAGATAGAAACTGCGCATCAGCGTGGGATAGCCGAAGTGAAAGATTTGTGCGCTGGAGAGTGCGTCGTTGGGTATATCGACGGCGCAGAAGGTGTCGTTGGGGCCAGGGTAATGCAAGAAGGTGCGGTCGATGTTGGGGGAACTGAAAATAAGCGTGTACGAACTGGACTCACCCGCCGCAACCAGCATCCCTTCGGCCAGCGCAGGATCGTAGCTGCGGAACACATCAAGCGTCGCCCGCCCGAAAGTATCATCGCCGACTTTGCCCATCAAACGCACCGGCACGCCCAACCGGTGCATCGCCAGTCCGGTATTGGAAACCGCCCCACCTGTCGATATCGTCATCGGCCCCACGTTGACCAATCCGCCCGGCACGAGCCAAGTTGCCAAGTCACGGCAGTTTTCGGGCAGCGTCGGGATCACGTCCAGACAGACGTGGCCGGCGACGATGATATCGGCTTTCATGGGAAACCTCTACCTTCCCGCACTCTCCGCATTGATCACATCCAGCACCCGTGCCTGGAAACTCGCCGCCGACGCATCCAACAGCGCCTTGATGTCGGGATTGGGCGCGGCGAGGACCTGGCGCAAGACCTGTCCAAGTTCCTCGTAGAGTTCCTGCGTAGCGATGGGTGGCTCACCGCGCACGGCGATACCGGCATTGATGAAGTTCGCGTAATTTGCCAGTGGTACATTCGCGTATTTCTCGATGATAGCCGCCCGTTGTTGGCCGTACTCACCCGCAAAGATGTTGATGTAGGGCAACCCCACCAGTTCGCCGTGTCCGGCTCGAAGCTGCACGGCGTTCTCGAAGGCCGTCAAATCGAATTCACGCCAGGTATTAAAGGCGATCGCAGCTTCCAGTACTTCCGGCGGCGATTCGGGATTGTACAGCCACACGCTGCCCGTGCCGAGCGTTGCATTCGCGCCGCCGTTGGGCATCCGGCTAAAGCCGATCTCATCGATGGGCAAATCATCCAGATTATGGATCATCCAGGCAAGTGTGTCGGCGCTGGCAATCGTCATCGCCGTCTTCCCACCGCCAAAATCGAGCACGAGCGCGTAATTCCCCCAGGTCTCGATGTCGGATGTGGTCGCGTTGTCTTGCCAGCGCAGGTCGTGCATCAAGTGCAGCGCGGCGACCATCGCGTTATTATTGTAGACTGCGACCCACCGTCCATCCACCGATTGCACTATGTCGCCCCCGAAGGTAACCATCAACGCCACACTCATCCAGCCGCCGAGCGCGCCTTCGTTGCGGACGTTGAACCCGTCCACGCCCTCAAGCTTCGCGTGAATCTGGCGCGCGACCTCGCGCACTTCACCCCAGGTCTGTGGCGGTTTGTCGGGGTCGAGACCGGCTTCTTCGAACAAACGCCGGTTGTACATCAGCCCCATCCCGTTGGCGGCGTGCGGCAGACCATAGATTTTACCATAAGCATCCTGCGCCAACGTCAGAATCGCCGGGTGATAGGCTGCCGGATAGGGCGTGTCTTTGACGTAATCCGTGACATCTGCCGCGTAACCGCTCTCGATGAGTGCGCGAGCGTCGGGCAAACGCACAGCGTAGGTATCCTCGAGGGGACTGTTCGCCCGGGCGCTGAAGGTCTGTGGATCGTAACGGTAGGGATTGGGATTGATCACCACTTCGGGGCGGATCGCATGGAATTGCTCCAGCAGCCAACGCTGCCGTTGAATTCCTACCACATCGTCCTCAAGCGCCGCGTCGGTGATGCTGACAACCGCCGGAACCAGCGGCGTCGGCGTCACTTCGACGATTTTCTCGACTGGAATCTCTACTGTGACCTCTTGGGTGACGACGACCTCCTTCGTCACTTCGACTTCGCGCGTCACCACCACAGTTTCGACGAACCTTTCCGCCAACGGCGTCGCACAGGCGACGAGCGCCACCATCACCAATATCAACGCGACAATTTGCCACAATGATGCTACAGTGAAAGAACGAAAACGCCTCATCAAGATCCTCAAACGAAGTAGGAATTAGAAGTAAGGAGTAGGGAGTAAGAAGTTAGGAGTAAGGGGCAAGAAATGAAGTATCCCATAACTCTTCACTCTTCACTCACAACTCGGAAACTGCCAAGCACCACCGGCACGGATGCGCCCGGTTGACCGCCGCCCACCGACACCTCGAAAAGGCCGGGTTCAACCATCGGTATGCCGCCGTCGGTAAAGCACGACATTTGTCGGGGCGTAAGTGTGAACGAAACAATCTGTTTTGTCCCGGGTTTCAGGTGAATGCGTGTGAATCCTTGCAATTGCCGGATGGGGACAGGCACGGAAGCTTCCACGTCGCGCACGTACAATTGCACCACCTCATCGCCGGCGCGGTCTCCCGTATTGGTAACGGCGACGTTGACCGTAAGGTTCTCGCCAGCCTTGATCTTGTCTGCGCTGAGTGTCAAATCGCTGTAAGCGAAAGTCGTATAGCTCAAGCCGTAGCCGAACGGATAAAGGACTTCGCCATCATAGTAACGGTAGGTGTGACCCGCCATGGCGTACTCGCGGAACGGCGGCAGATCGCCCACCGACTTGTAGAACGTCACCGGCAGCCGTCCGGCAGGATTGTAATCGCCGAAAAGTACGTCCGCCAGGGCTGTGCCGCCCTCTTCGCCGGGATACCACAGCTCGACAATCGCCGCCGCGTGTTCCGCGGCCCAGTTGACCGCAACCGCGCTCCCGTTGAGCAGCACCAGGACCAACGGCTTGCCGGTCTCCGCCACGGCCTGCAATAACGCCTCCTGCACGCCCGGCAAATCGAGGTCCGTCCGGTCGCCGGCGCTGCGCTCCCCGCTCTTGATCCCCTCTTCCTGACCCTCCTCGCCTTCGATAAGCTGAGAAAGCCCCATCACGGCAATCACCACATCGGCTTGTTTCGCTGCTGCGACGGCCGCGGCGAAACCGGATTTATCATAATCGCGGATGCCACAGCCGGGCACGTGAATCACCTCCACGCCCGCCCCCACCTTGTCCTGAATGCCTTGCAGCGGCGTCACCGAGCACGAGGGCAAACCGAAATAGTTGCCCAACAGCACCAGATCATCGTCGGCGTTGGGGCCGATGACGGCGATGGTTTTGGGACCGGCCCTGTTCAACGGCAGGATGCCGTCGTTTTTGAGCAGCACGATCGATTCACGTGCAGTTTGTAGCGCCAGCGCACGGTGAGATGCCGAATCGTTGACTTCGATGGGAATCTGCGCGTAAGGCACCATCTCCGGTGGATCGAACATCCCCAACTTGAAACGCAGCGTGAAGAGCCGCGTCAAAGCCGTATCAATGGCGGCCTCATCGATAATGCCCTGCTCCAACGCGATCAGCAGCGCGCCGTAAGTGTGCCCGCAGTTCAAGTCACAACCGGTTTTCACGGCCAAAGCCGCCGCTTCGGCCGGCGTCTTCACCACTTGATGGTGTGCGTGGATGTCGTGGATCGCCCAACAATCGGAGACCACGTGCCCATCCACCCCATCAGGGCCGCCGAATCCCCACTCCTCGCGGAGAATCTTCTGCAAGAGCGTCGGGCTGGCGCAGCACGGCTCGCCGTTGGTGCGGTTGTACGCGCCCATCACCGAGGCGACCTTCGCTTCGCGCACGCTCGCCTCGAAGGCAGGGAGGTACGTTTCACGCAAATCACGCTCATCCACAACGGCGTCGAAGTGATGGCGCTCATGCTCCGGCCCGCTATGGACGGCGTAGTGTTTGGCCGTCGCCGCGAGCTTGAGGTATCTCGGATCGTCGCCCTGTAATGCCTTGATGAACGTCACGCCCATCCGCGCGGTCAGGTAAGGATCTTCGCCGTAGGTCTCCTGACCCCGACCCCATCGCGGATCGCGGAAGATGTTGATGTTCGGGGTCCAGAAGGTGAGGCCGTAATATTGCGCGCAACTGCCGTCTTCCTCAAGCGCATCATGGTGTTTAGCGCGCGCTTCGTCGGAGATCGCCACAGCGACCCGGTGAAGCAGATCGACGTTCCACGTTGCCGCCATGCCGATGGCCTGCGGGAAGACTGTCGCAATGCCGGCTCGCCCCACCCCGTGGAGACACTCGTTCCACCAGTTGTAGGCCGGTATGCCCAGGCGCTCGACTGCTGGCGCGCCGTGCAACATCTGTGAGACCTTCTCCGGCAGCGTCATCCGCGAGATCAGATCGGCCACCCGCGCCGAGATAGGTTGCGTGGGATCGGTATAGATCGCCCCTTGTGGTGTGTCTATAGGTTTCATTCGTAGCTCCCTTGAAAATAGTCTGATAGTTGTCAGCCTGTAGTCCAGCAGTCAAAGCTCGCCATCCCCTATACTTTATTGCATAAAGTGAAATTTGCAACTTGCCTGAACCTTCCTCAGTTGCCCGTTTTCCCAATCAGGATAAACTAGGAGACAAACACAGTTCAGAAGCGCCGGGTAGTTCCACAAAAAGACCGCCTTTGGTCCTATGTGCGCAGTGCACAATGACTACCCGACGATCGACTATCAGACGACAGAGGAGGAAGTATGATCGGGAGAGCCACCACCTGGCAAAAACTTATGGAGCAGCGCCACGGCTCACTCTTTGTCGGGCGCGAGCGCGAGCAAGAACTGTTCCGCCTGAACTTCTTGTATCAAGTCCCAGCTTATCTGATTTTTGCGCTGCACGGGCCGGACGGTGTGGGCAAGAGCGCGATGCTAGCACAATTTCGCGCCATCGCGGAGGAACATAATGCTGTGACGGTACAGGTCGATGCAACCCAAGCCACCGCCGTCCGCGAACAGACGATTCTGCAAACGATGCTCAGATTGGCACAACAATTCGCCGAAGTGGGGACGCCGTTCTCGGCCTTCGAAGAACGCTACGAGGAATACACAGCCTGCACGCGCATCGTCGCCGAGGACTTCCATACGCCGGGCGGTGTCTTCGACCTGCTCGGCGACGTGGCTGAAGCGCAGGAGATGCAAACCGAGGCGTGGAACAAGTACCTGTTCGAGCGCTTCGGCAATCCGGCCAAGATCGCGCTGGTCAAAACGCCGGTCGAAACGCTGACCCAGATCTTCGTCAAGGACATGAACGCCTGGGCGACCGTGCGCGCTATCGTCGTGGGATTCGATGATTGGGAGCACCTTGGTCCGCATCTACAAGCATGGCTACAAGGCTGGCTTACCCGCTACGAGATGCGCGCCAATATCTGGCTCCTCCTGGCCGGCGTGCAGCCACTCGACGAGACGTGGACGGCGTTCCAGCCGATCACGGCGACCTTCACCCTTCCTCCGTTCACCGAGGACGAGACCCGCGCTTATCTCACCGCCGCCGGCGTCGCCGATCCTGACCGCGTAGCCGACATCGTCACTTTCTCCGCCGGACTGCCGGCGCTGGCGCGGCTGCTGGCCAGCGCCGAAGGCGGGCGCGCCGGAGACCTGGCGCTCACGCCCGTGGATCGCTACCTCAAATGGCTCGAACCACAGCAACGCCGTGACGCCGTTCTCCAGTGCGCCGTCGCGCGCCGCCTGGACATGGACATCGTCCATACGGCGACGGATAGCGCCGATCCCGACTTGAGCGCGTGGCTGTTGGCTTCCCCACTCATCGTACAGTCGCGGGGCGCGACGCCCGCGACGGGCATTGCACGCTATCACCCGGAACTGCGCCGCCGTCTGCTCGATTTCGCCCAACAGCAAGCGCCTGCGCTCGTACAGGCGGCCCACACCCGGCTCCACGCTTATTATCACCAGCGCAGCGCCGAGAACGGCGACGCCGCCGCTCCCGGCGGCCTCACGCTCTACCGTGACGCCCACTGGCGCACCGATAGACTCGAAGCGCTGTATCACGGGCTGATGCTCAGAGATGCCGAAACGATCCAGCATGGCGCGACTACCTTCCTGACGGCTTTGCGCGTCTATTACCCGCTGGCCGGTGAGATCGCGGCGACGTGGCAAGAAGCCGCTAAAGCGCAATTGACCGAAAATCCCGTCGCCCAATGGGGAGCGCTTTTGCACTCAGCCTGGGACGCGCTCGAGCGACAAGATTGGGAGGTATTTCTCGCATTCTGCGACAACTGCGCACAGCGCGAGGATGCCGGGGAGACGATACAGCGTGAACTTCAGGCCATCCGCCCAATCGTGCTGGTCCGGCTAGGACGGTTCGCCCCTGTAGCCGCAGAAACAGCGTCTGAGGCAGAAATATTTGAGGCTGAAGTGAGTGAGGCGGCCATCACCGAAGAATCCGCCGAAGCGTTTGAGCCGGTCGTGGCAGAATCGAAAACGCCGGAAAGCGCACCGCTGGCAACCGCCGCACTCATCACCGAACGCGAGGAGCAAGCGCCAGCGGACATAGAATCGGCGGCTAAAACCATGCCCCTGCCACACTTGCCGATCAAGGAGACGCCGACGCCGCTCAAGGAGGACATCACCACGCCGATGGAACCGGTCACGCCCAAAGTCGCTGCGCGTGCATCCCGCATGCCAAAAGACGAAGCGATCCACACCCCCACATCGCCAGAAGCCGGCGCGCCAACAGTTGTCGAAGAGGTACCGCCAGAAGAAATCGCCATACCAGAAGCACTAGCCCTGCCGGAAGCGCCACAGATACCGGAAGAATCCATTGTTCCCCAAGAACCGGAAACACCGGCAGAGCCAGACATGCCGGAGGAACCCGGCATACAGGAAGAGGTCACTGCCCCGCCCTCACCCGACATCCTGGCTGCCGACTACCACCATCGCGCCGCCATCTATTTCCACATGGGCGAATACGACAAAGCCATCCAAGAATACGGTAAGGCGCTGGAACTCGACCCCGCTTACTTCCCGGCCTATTACGATCGTGGCCTGGCCTACGCGCAACGACAACAATACGCGGAGGCCAGCGCCGACTTCAGCCAGGTCATCGCCCTCAACCCGCAGCACGCGGACGCCTATTACAACCGGGGCCTGATCTACGCGCGGCAGAACGCTTTCGCCGAAGCTCTTGCCGACTACGATCAGGCGCTCGCCCACCATCCCGAAGATCCTCTGGTCTACAACAGCCGTGGCAATGTGCACTACAACACCAAAGACTACGCGCGCGCCATAGCCGATTACGATCAAGCCATCCAACACGATGCCACGTATGCCGACGCCTATCTCAACCGGGGATTGGCCCATGCCGCGCTTGAGGAGTATCAACGCGCCATCGCTGATTACAATCAGACCCTCTTGCTCAATCCCGAAAGCGCCATCGCCTACAATTATCGCGGGCAGGCCTACAGCCGGTTGCAGCAGTACGCGCGCGCGATGGAAGATTACACCGAAGCGATCACGCTCGAGCCGAACTACGCCGTGGCCTACAACAATCGCGGTCTGTGTTACGTGCACCTGGGTAACCACACACAGGCTATCGCCGACTACCGGCTGGCCGTCATCGCCAATCCACAGTACGCGACCGCTTACTACAACGCCGCCTGCGCCGCCGGTCTGATGAACAACGCCAGCGTCGCCTGCACCTGGCTGCAAAAGGCCATCGAACTCAACCCGCGCTACCGCACTCTGGCTCAGCGCGATAGCGACTTCGAGTACATTCGGGGCAACAAGAAATTCCAGGCATTGTTGATTGAAGAATGAGGGATTGGAGATTGGGAGATTAAAGGAGGACATTTATGAGACCTTTCACTTATCAAGCGCCTACATCTGTCGGGGAAGCAGTGGCATTGCTGACAGAGGCGAAGCAGGGCGCGCGGCCATTCGCCGGGGGCACAGACCTCTTGGTGCAGATGCGCCGCGGCCTGTTCGCGCCGGAGATGTTGGTGGACGTCAAACGCATACCGGAACTGAACCGCATCGCCTTCGATCCCACCGAGGGATTGACCATTGGCGCGGCGGTTTCCTGCGCGTGGCTGTGCGACCACCCCGCCGTGCGCCAGCACTATCCAGGACTGATCGACGCGGCCTCCATCATTGGCGGGGCGGCGATTCAGCGGCGTGCCACACTCGGCGGCAACCTCTGCAACGCTGCCCCGAGTGGTGATGCCATCTCCGCGATGATCGTCCTCGATGCAACCGCGACGCTCGCCGGGCCAACGGGCACGCGCACCGTCCCCGTGAGCGAGTTCTGCACCGCGCCAGGCAAAACCGTGCTCAAGCCGGGCGAGATGCTGGTATCTTTACACTTCCCGGTTCCCGCGCCCCACACCGGCGCGCGCTACCTGCGCTTCATTCCACGCGGCGAGATGGACATCGCCGTCGCCGGGTCAGGCGCGTGGCTTGCGTTGAGTGACGATGGCGGCACAATCCTGGGTGCACGCATCGCCCTCGCTGCCGTCGCGCCGACGCCTTTGTGGGTGAAAGCCGCGAGCGAAATGCTCACCGGCACAACACCTACAGAGGAAGTTTTCACTGCCGCGGCGGCCATCGCTCAAGAAGCTGCCCGGCCCATCAGCGACGTGCGTGGCACGGTGGCCCAGCGCCGTCATCTGGTCGGCGTGCTCACCCGGCGTGCGCTGCAAGGAGCGCTCCAACGCGCGAAAGGAGAAACCTGTGATGACTAACAAAACACTCATTTCCGCGACGATCAACGGCGAACCCGTTGAGTTTCTCTGCGAACCGCACCAAAGCCTGCTCGAATGTCTGCGCGACATTCTGGGGCTGACCGGCACGAAGGAAGGCTGCAACGATGGCAACTGTGGCGCGTGCAGTGTATTGCTGGATGGCCAACTGGTGAACTCGTGCCTCGTACTCGGCGTCGAAATCCAGGGCCGCGCCGTCACCACCGTCGAAGGGCTGGCGGATTGGCGCGGGCTGCATCCTATCCAACAGGCTTTTCTGGAGGCGGATGGCTTCCAGTGCGGGTTCTGCACACCGGGTATCCTTATCGCCACGAAGGCGTTACTCGACCGCGAGCCAGACCCCACCGAAGCTGACATCCGCGCGTGGCTGTCGGGTAATCTCTGCCGCTGCACTGGCTACGATAAGATCGTCCGTGCCGTACAGGCGGCGGCCTGCCGCCTGTACGCCGAATGTGAGGTGAACGTATGAACGCACAAGCGAACAAGCCATTCACCGTCGTCGGGGAACGCCTGCCGCGCTACGATGGCGCGGACAAAGTGACCGGTAAGGCCATCTTCGGGCCGGACGTCGCGCTGCCGGGGATGCTCCACGGCTTCATTCTGCGCAGCCCGCACGCCCACGCGCGTATTCTGTCCATCGACACGAGCCGCGCCGAGGCGCTGCCAGGCGTTTACGCGGTGGTCACAGCAGCGGATTTGCCCCCGGCGGAGAGCACGGACCATCGTTACGCCCACGACAACACCTTCGCCGGCGATAAAGTTCTCTATGTCGGGCACGCCGTCGCTGCCGTCGCCGCGCGCACGCCACCTATCGCCGAACAAGCCGCTCGACTCATCGAAGTCGAATACGAGGTGTTACCCGCCGTAACCGATGTGCTGGAGGCAATGCGCGATGACGCTCCCATCCTTCACGATGATATGCGCACCCACTCACTGGCCGGGCGCGGCGACAAGCCAAGCAACGTCGCCAGCCACTTCCAACAGCTCAAGGGCGATCCGGCGCGTGGTTTCGCCGAGGCCGACGTGATCATCGAGCGCGAATTCCACACTGCGACCGTCCACCAGGGCTATATCGAGAGTCACGCCGCACTCGCCACGTGGAGCGATGATGGCGTATTGACGGTTAACACGACCACGCAAGGCTCATTCGCCTTCCGTGACCACCTCGTCTGGCTGCTCGACCTGCCGATGTCCAAAGTACGCGTCATCCCCACCGAGGTCGGTGGGGCGTTCGGCGGCAAGAATACCAGCTATCTGGAAGTTCCGGCTGCGCTGCTGGCCCGCAAGGCGCGACGTCCGGTCAAAATTACGATGCCACGCCCGGACGTGTTCCTGGCGACCGGGCCGAGTTCCGGCGCCTTCTTCCGCGTGAAGATGGGGGCGACGCGGGACGGGCACATCACGGCGGCACAGGCTGAATTGTGCTACGCAGCGGGCGCGTATCCCGGCTCGCCGGTCGGCTCCGGCGCGAACGTGATGTTCGGGCCTTACGTCATCCCTCACGGGCAAGTCGATGGCTACGACGTGGTGACGAACGGCCCGCGTGTCTCCTCGTACCGTGCACCGGGTGGCACACCGGCCAACTTCGCCGCCGAGACGGTGATCGACGAGCTGGCCGAAAAGCTAGGCCTCGACCCCATCGAATTCCGCCTGCGCAATCACGCGAAAGAAGGCGACGAGCGCATCGACGGTGGAACGCACGGCAGCATCGGCGGCATCGAAGTGCTCGAGGCGGCGCAGGCATGCGACCACTACAACGCGCCGTTGTCCGGTCCCAACCGGGGACGCGGCGTGGCACACGCGGCATGGGGCAATTGGGGCGGGCGGTCGAGTTGCACCCTCAGCGTCAACGGAGATGGCACGGTGAGCCTCGTCACCAGTTCAGTGGACTTGAGCGGCACGCGCACCACCATTGCGATGCAAGCCGCCGAGGCCCTGGAACTGCCGCCGGAGCGGATCAGACCAAGCGTGGGCGACACCGACAACACCGGTTACGCCGACGTAAGCGCAGGCAGCCGCACAACGTATGCCACCGGCATCGCGGCGATCCAGGCGGCGGAAGACATCATCGTGCAGATGGAGGCGCGCGCGGCGGCACTTTGGGACGTGCCAGCGGAACGTGTGACCTACGCGCGCGGTGTCTTCGCTTCTGGGACGGACCAGCGCTTCACCTTCGCGGAACTGGCGGAGCAGGTAACGGGGTCCGGCGGCAGCGTGTCCAGCATCGCCAACGTGGATGTGGCGGAATGGGGCGCGGGCTTCAGCACGCACATCGCCGACGTAGAGGTCGATCCCGAAACCGGCAAGGTGACGCTGCTGCGCTACACCGTCGTGCAGGATGTGGGCCAGGCCGTCCATCCCACGATGGTCGAAGGGCAAATGCAGGGCGGCGCAACGCAAGGCATCGGCTGGGCGCTTTACGAGGGTTACGCCTACAACGAACAAGGGCAAATGCTCAACGCCAATTTCCTCGACTACAAAATCCCGACGGCGCTCGACGTACCAATGATCGAGACCGTGATTGTGGAAGTCCCGTATCCGAAGCACCCGTTCGGCGTGCGCGGCGTGGGCGAACCGCCCATCGTGCCGCCGCCCGCCGCCATCGCCAACGCCATCTATCGCGCGATCGACGTCCGCCCCACCCACCTGCCGATGACACCCGCGCATCTTCTCGAAAAGCTAGGGCTGATTGAATCATGAATCATGATTCGTGGCGCGAGGTGAGTGCGATGGCGACAGTTTACATTCCTTCGCTGATGCGCGATCTTTCCGGCGGGCAAGACAAAATCAGCGTGCCGGGCAAGACGGTGGCGCAAGTGATTGAGGCGCTGGATGCAGTTTGCCCCGGCGTGAAGGCCCGTGTGGCTGACGGCAACCATCTCGCCCCCGGCGTCGCCGTCTCGGTGGATGGCGTCATCGCCCGTCTGGGCCTGCGCGCGCCCGTCAAAGCCGGCAGCGTCCTCCGCTTCCTGCCGGTCATCGAAGGCGGGTAACAGCTCAAGTAAAGCATTTTTGACAGGATTTACAGGATTAACAGGATTTTTCAGAGATTTCTATCCTGTAAATCTTGTTAATCCTGTCCAAATAATCTGATACCATCCAAAAGGAGCAAAGCTATGTTTTTCGAACTACGAGAATATCGCACCAAACCGGGCCAGCGTGAGCGTTGGGTCAAGTTTATGGAAGAGGTGATCCTCCCATTCCAGATTTCCAAAGGGATGGTCGTCGCCGGCAGCTTTATCGGCACGCAGGAGGACGACCTCTACATCTGGATTCGCCGCTTCGACAGCGAGGAACAGCGCGAGGCGCTGTACGCCGCCGTCTACCAGAGCGACGAGTGGCAGAACGTGATCGCGCCGCAAATCCCGGAGATGATGGACCGCGAGCGCATGGTTATTCGCCGCATCGCGCCGACGGAGAAGTCGGTGATCCGATAGGCGGTCTCAACGGATTGAACGGATGCACCGGATTCTTAGGTCAGCAGATTGAGCAGATGAAGCAGATTTTTATGACTTCAGAATCACAAAATCTGCTCAATTCACTTAGAACCTATCCGAAAATTCGCCGTTGATGCTCCAGAAACGCTCGCAAGCATAATTTTCGGATAGAGACTTAATCTGCTGACCCAAAATAGGAATGACAAACTCGTTCCATAACGTGTGGGAGGTGAACTATGAAGGCGCACTATTTCGGAAGCGATTTCGAGGATTTCTTGGCCCAGGAAAGATTGTTGTCGGAGGTTGAAACCGTGGCGGCGAAACGCGTGGTCACCTACCAATTGTCGACGCTGCTGAGAGAAGAGCGTTCACACCAAACCGCACCGGCGCGGCAAATCGACCAAACAATGTTGGATAAGTTACCCATGCCGAATAGATGACTATTTAACGCAGTAGAAAATTATGCACCCGAAATACTCTGCAACTGTCAAAAATATCCGATTGTGGGCACAACAAGAAAAGAGTGTGCACTGTGTGCTCATTCTTGGTTCGCAAGTAAGGAAAGATTTCGAGGGAGATGAATGGTCTGACCTAGACGTCTTGCTGCTTGTGGATAACCCCGATGTTTTTCGCCAAACCAATATCTGGTTAGCCTTTTTCGGCGAAATTCTCTGCGAGATAGTCGAAGAAGTTTATCTGGATTGGATAAAGCTCACTTGGTATACGAAACGTATCCTCCTGACAGATAACCGTGCCATTGATTTCTCAATTATGCCCTATGAGCGGATACAAGATGTTTTATCACTCAATGCTGAAATACATGCCAATGGCTATCAGGTGATTTATGATGCAGGCCCAGATTGGGTGGCGCCAAAAATTGAAGCAACCTTGGCTGCTCTGAAGGAAAATGCCCCGAAAGTTCCAACTGAAGATGAACTGTGGCGGACAGTACAGAACTTGCTGTTTCAGTTGATATTTGCCGGCAAAAAACTCAAGCGGAAAGAATTATGGGTAGCGGTGAGTTGCATCAATCAGCCGGTCAGCCATCAATTGCTTGCATTAATCGAATTTCATACGGCTTCATTTGCCGGAGCACCCCAGCGTATCTGTTATGAAGGGAGGTTTTTGGAACGGCGTATGGCTCCGCCGCTCACGGAGAAATTGGCCGGGTGTTTTGCCAAGTACGATACCCAAGATGCGATTCGGACGATCCACCACCTTCTTGATTTCAGCTACTGTCTTGCGCAAGACATTTGCGAGAAGAATGGATATGCGTTTAAGCCATATCTATTCGACAGGATACGAGAACTCTATAGTGACATGTTTGGCGCATGAATCCGCAAGGGAAATGAGATAACCTTTTGATGGGCTACATTGACCTGGAACGCAAACAACAGCCTGACTCAGCGTTGAGATTGCGCTGGACGGGCAAGGCGCGCACGGTCGTCAGCGCGGCGGTGTATGCCGGTGGACAGGTCATCCTCGCCGATTGGAGCGCCACCATCACCGCGTTGGATGCGGAAACCGGCAAACAGCAGTGGAGCACGCGCGCGCAAGAGGGCATTATCGAGCCGCTTTTCCTCTTCGACGGTCTGGTGTGGGCGCTGGACCTCAAGGGGAATCTAAACGGCTACGAGATTGCGACGGGACAACACCAGGCATCGTACCAGCTTACGCCGCAAAGTTGGGGACTGCGGCACGCTGAAGATCACATCTACTTTGTCGAACGCACCGACCGGAGTTGGAGCACACAACGGGGGCGCGCCGTCAGGCTCAACCTCCGCAGCGGGGAACGCACCGTTTTCGCCGAGGGGATGTTCGACACCGAGAACGGCTATCGCAACAACACGGTGCTGCTACCCGAGGAAGGGGCGGTGCTCTTCTTCCTGATGCCGGACATCGTCAAATTCGCTATGGACAGCGGCGACATCCTGCAACGGTGGAGCATCCCGCAGTGTCGCGCCCTTTCGGGGCTGCTCGCGTTTGGAGACAGCTTGCTCGGCATTACCGACATCGAAAAGCCAACGCTTTCCGGTTCGCGCGTCGGCACAGCCGACTACCTCACCCACAATCCAAACTCACTGCTCGTGATCACGCCCACGCAGACGCTAGGGTATCCCCTCGTCGCCAATGGCGTCTATGACTATGAAACCAGCGCCGTCCAACTATTCGAGGCAGGACGCTACCTCTTAGAAGCCGGTGAATGGCTGTTCCTATACGAAGGCAACGCCTTACAATCGCTTGGCCCTCTCCCCAACCGGCGTGGATGGGGGAATCACAGCGCCGGGATGTTCAAAGTCGAGGATACCATCCTCATCTTCCAGCGGCAAGAGCGCGTTGGCAGCGAAGATGAAGGCTACTACTTGCAGGCCTACGAGTACGCCGCCGGCGACCAAACCTTGTGTCCGCTTGGCCTGCCGATGAAGACGAATCCACACGGCAAAAACTATCGAGGTGCCAGCATCGTTCAATTCGATCATAGCTTTCTGCTGTGCGCGGATGGCAGATACCACTATCTCATCTGGACAAAAGAGGAGGACTTATGAAAATTCGTGATATTCTAGCCGTAGGCCTGCGCGGTGCCACGCCGGAAGGTGGGTGGAGCGAGGACATCCTGGAAGAGGATTGCGTCCACACGCTGATCGCCGTGCGCACCGACGAGGGCTTGACCGGCATTGGCAGCGTCTATACCAACGATGCGCTGGTGCGCGGCGCGCTCGGCGTGCTGGAACCGCTCTACAGCAATGAAAACGCGCTGGAACCGGAGCGCGTGAGCGAGAAATTGCGCCAGCACATGTTCTGGATGGGGCGCGGCGGCAGCATCGAACACACGATCAGCGGTATCGACATCGCGCTGTGGGACATCCTCGGCCAGGCGACGGGACAACCCGTGGGGCGTTTGCTCGGCGGGCGCTATCGCGAGCGGGTGATGCCCTACGCCTCACTGTTGATGGAGGAACCGGAGCGCTTGACCGAGCATCTGCTCTACCTCAAAGCGCAGGGATTTCGCGCCTTCAAGATGGGCTGGGGACCGTTTGGACGCGAGCGTCACGCGCTGGATGAAGCCATCGTGCGGGCCGCGCGGGACGCCATCGGCCCGGACAATCTGCTGATGGTGGATGCCGGGGGCAGCGACGCCTTCTGGCCCAATGGCTACAAGTGGGCGCTGCGAACGTCGCAGATGCTGGCGGACTACGACGTGGCCTGGTTCGAGGAACCGCTCAAGCCCGACGCGCTGCGCGATTACGTCATGCTGCGGCAAGCATCACCCGTCCACATCTCCGGCGGCGAGGTGCTGACGCGCCGCCAATCGTTCCAACCGTGGATCGAGGCAGGCGCATTCGACATCGTACAGCCCGACGTCACCAAGGTGGGCGGCATCTCCGAGTTCCGCCGCATCGCGTGGATGGCGCAGGATCACGGCGTGCGTATGATCCCCCACGGGTGGAACAACGCCGTGGGCCTCGCCACCGATCTGCAACTGGCTTCGGCTTTCCCGGAAACCGACCTGGTGGAGTACCTCACCGGCTCGCCCTACGTGGACGCACTCAGCGTGGGTGGCTGGCAACTAGATACGGATGGTATGTTGGCGATCCCCGACGCGCCGGGCCTGGGCGTCACACTGGATATGGATGCCGTGGCGAAGTACACGGGCGGTGAAAAGTGGTTGTAAACACAACGCGCGGCGGATGATCCGCCGCGCGTATTTTGGCCCAAGTTACCACTTCTCTGCAACCATTGCCCGTGCAGCGTCGCGGATCGTCGTGAGCTTGTACGGGCGGCTCCAGCGATTGACAGGCAGCAAATCCCATACGCGCGCGCGGACGTGTTGAATCCAGCGTTCCATACTAGCTAAGCACGTGATCATCCCACCGCCGCTGCCACCTGCCGCCGCGACGGCGATCACCGGCTTGCCCGCGAGACAGCTTTCGTCGCCGCGCGTGGCCTCGCAACGGCGCAGCCGGTCTGTGAGCGCCTTCGCCGATTCGCTCATCTCGCCCCAGTAGACGGGCGTGACCAAAATCAACGCGTCGGCGCGACAAATACGCGCATGCAACGCCTGGAAATCGTCCAACACCTGACACTCGTGCTTTGTCTGGCACGTCCCCCACCCCCGGTTGCACGCCTGACACATGCCGATGTCCAAATCGTTGAGGCGAATTTCTTCCGCTATGCCACCGGCTTCACGCACACCCTCAGCCGCCGCAGCCGCACACGCCGCCGTCAACCCGTCGTCATTCGGACTCGATTGAATCACCAGAACCTTCATCTTCATCTCCTCAATTGGGGATCGGCAACTGGCAATTAGTAATCGGGGCTTGGTGAACAAGAATCACATTTCACCGACCCAATTACCGATTACTAGTCCCAAATCCCCCAGTTACCAATCCCCAGTCACCAGTTACTGATTGCACAGGACGAAAGCTCGCCGCAGCGACTCGATCAGGTCGCCCTTGGGTTTGAACTCGTGGCCGACGTAGTACGGGTAGCCCGTCCCGGCAATCGCGTGACAGATGCCGGCATAGTTCATCTCTTGCGTGTCGTCCATGTCGTTGCGTCCGGGGTTGCCTGCCGTGTGGAAGTGGCCGATCCACTTGATGTTGTCGCGGATGGTGCGAATGATGTCGCCCTCCATGATCTGCATGTGGTAGATGTCGTAGAGCAGCTTGACGCGCGGGCTGTTGACGCGCTCGCACACCGCCACACCCCAGGCTGTGTGATCGCACTGGTAGCCGGGATGATCCACTTTGGAGTTTAGCAACTCCATGTTCAAGTTGATGCCCTTCTCTTCGGCATAAGGCGCAATGCGCTTAAACCCATCGGCAACGGCTTCGATGGCTTCGATCTCCGTCTGAAAGGGCTGGCGGTTGCCGCTGAAACAGATCAGGCCGGGTATGCCGTGTTTGGCGGCGATGTCGATGGATTCGCGCAACTCGGCCTCGATGCGGTCGTGGTTCGAGCGTTTGTTCAGGCCATCGGGCAGCGAATCGTGGCCCGACATGCTGGCGACGACGAGTCCGTACTTGTGCGCGGTCTCCACCACCTCCTCGAAATCCGGCCCGCGTGTCCATAGTTCGACGGCAGCATAGCCGATCGCCGCACCGATTTTGAACAAGTCATCCAGGCTCATATCGGCAGGTTTGAACATCGGATAACACATAGATTGCTTGATACGCATGTTTAGCCTCCGCAGTTTTACGTCGTATAGTCTTTCGTCGGGTAGTCAAGGCGTGAACATTCAGCCATCAGCCAAGACGCAACCGCTATAACTGAAATGATACGGTATAGCGCCAGCGTGGAATTTCAAGGATGCTCAAGCCGAGGGCTGACGGCTGATAGCTGATCACTAATGTGAGTCAGCGTGGTTCATTGTTGACGGTGGCACGATGGGCTTGGCCGGCTTACGTCGACCGGCCCAGGACAACGCCACACCCAGCCCCAGTTCTACAACGAGGATCACCCATCGCAACCACGCCCCACCGGTGAATTGTTGTAACGCCAGCAAAATAAAGTCTGCCACAAAAATAACGAGTAGTACCCAGCCCGAGGTTTTGAAAAAACGCCGCAACATATCGCCTTTGTCAATACCGGCGCGCAGGTATCCCTCCGTTGCATAGATGTAGACCAACACGGCAATCCCCACCGCCAGGAAGAAGGCTCTGTCGTAGAAACGTACCTGCCAACCACGCGTGATCGAATCTCCGACGTAATACGCAGCCGCGGTCATAAATACCTCCCGGCTCACAATCAAAAACCAGAAGCCCAGCGCAATCAATATCGTCCACACGAGATAAAACAACACATAAACCAACCAACGTTTCTTTGCCATATTTTTCCTCTTTCGTCTAGCACCTGCTAATTTTACAACAACTGTCCAGCCACCCTTACGGGAATTTCCTGGAAACTCAGGGGGCTTGATCGATATCCTGCGCAGCGAGTATAATAATTTGCGCCACGGTCTCAAGCGAAATCCGCGCCGTGTCGATAGTCAGGTGGTAGTACTTGGAATTCCGCCAATCGGCGTTGTTGTGCCAATGGCGGATGTATTGACGCTTTTGCTCGTCGGATTGCGCTACACGTCGTTCAGCCTCTGCCTGCGACAAGTGTTCGCGCTCCATCATACGTTGTACGCGCACTTCCGGCGGCGCGTAGAGGCGAACGTGCAGCGCCGTAGGCCACGTACTCAATACCATCTGCCCACCACGCCCTACGATGATGGCATTGCCTTCACGGGCAAAGCGTTCTATCGTCTCGCGCACTACCTGCTCGTAAGTCTGATCGTCAAGCGCTCTCTTCCTCTCGAAGGCCGTGGCCTGCTTGCGATATAGCGACGTCATCTCGCCGCTCACCAGCCTGGCCCGTTGCGTGATATTGCGTTCCTCCTCTAGGATCGTCTCGGTATCCACACCGGCCTCTTGAGCGATGTGCAACAGCATATCTTTATCCACTCGGCAGTAGTCTAGCTGCTCGCACAACAGTTCCGCCACTTGATCACCGCAACTGCCCAACTCGCGCGAAATAGTAATCACCGCCATACCGTCCCTCCTTCATAGCTGTCAGCTATCAGCCATTATCCTTCAGCCATCAGCATACCACCGTATTCCCGTCTACCATCTACTGTCTACCGTCTGCCGTCTACTGTCTACCGTTACCTGTTTTACTGCGAAGCGCCAGGTTTGTCAAATCCAGAGTTGACAAAACGCCCCGCCGTGTTACCATAACGCCGATCACCTAGATTGATGAATTACCAGGAACCCTTGCGAAGGTTCTGAATATTCGTTCGTCCACAACCTTCGCAAGGGTATGAAGATGCGATGCGAGAAACGTGAAACGTGATGGATTCCCCCGGCACAGTTTCACGTTTTCCGTTTGAATTTGACAGCTAAGGTATATGCATGATCAATGAACAAATTCCCGTCATCATCCTCTGCGGCGGCAAGGGTACCCGCATGGGCGACCGTACCGTCCCCAAGCCTTTAGTCGAAGTCGGCGAACGCCCGGTGCTGTGGCATGTGATGAAAATCTACGCGGCGCAAGGTTTCACCGATTTCATCCTGGCGCTCGGCCATCACGGAGATCTCATCAAACGCTACTTTTTGGAATACGACTGGCAAAGCCGCGATTTCACGTTGGCGCTCGGCGACGGCGCACCGCTCTACCACACGCCCAACGATACCGCCGGCTGGCGCATCACCTTCGCCGAGACCGGGCCGGAGACAATGACAGGCGCGCGCGTGCGCAAAGCTGCGCGCTACGTCAAGACGCCGCGCTTCTTTGTCACATACGCCGACGGCGTCGCCGACATCGATCTACACGCACTGCTGGCCTTCCATCGCCGGCAGAGTCTGCTCGCCACGATGACGGGCGTGCGTGCTTTCTCACGCTTTGGCATCCTCGAAACGGACGAGCAAGGCAAAGTGACCGGCTTCCAGGAGAAGCCCCTGGTCGATACGCTCATCAATGGCGGCTTCTTCGTCTTCGAACGTGACGCGCTGCGCTACCTCGAAGGCAACGACGATCTGATCCTGGAACGCGAACCCTTCGATAAACTGGCTGCGGACCGGCAATTAGCCGTCTACGAACACCACGGCTTCTGGCGCGCGATGGACACCTTCAAAGAAGCGCAGGAGCTTACCGCGCTGTGGGAAGAAGGCGCACCGTGGAAAATATGGTAGGGAGGTAGCTAAATGAATCCATCTTTCTGGCGCGACCGTCCCGTCCTGGTCACAGGCTGTACCGGGCTACTCGGCTCGTGGCTTACCCAGGCACTCGTCGAAGCCAAAGCCGACGTCGTCGGGCTGATCCGCGACGATGTGCCGCAGTCGCACCTCGCACGCTCCGGCGTCATCTACAGCCTCCGCATTGCGCGCGGCGATGTGACCGATTATGCGACGATGGAGCGCGTCCTCAACGAGTATGAGATCGACACCGTCTTTCATCTGGCGGCGCAGACCATTGTGGGGATCGCTAACCGCGCGCCACTTTCCACCTTCGAGACCAACATCCGGGGGACGTGGACCACGCTGGAGGCGGCGCGGCGATCCCCCACCGTCAAGCGCATCCTCGTGGCTTCCAGCGACAAGGCCTACGGGACGCAGCCTGTCTTGCCTTACACGGAAGATATGCCGTTGCATGGCGAACATCCCTACGACGTCTCCAAAAGCGCCGCCGACCTGATCGCGCAAACCTACGCCAAGACTTACGATATGCCCATCGCCATCACCCGCTGCGCCAACCTCTACGGCGGCGGCGACCTCAACTGGAACCGCCTAATTCCCGGCACAATCCGCAGCGCGTTGCAGGGCCAGTCGCCGGTCATCCGCTCCGATGGCACCTTCGTCCGCGACTACCTCTACGTCCGCGACGCCGTCCGTGCTTACATGATGCTCGCCCAGGCACTTGACCGCCCGGAGATTCGCGGGCAGGCGTTCAATTGCAGCACGGACGAGCCGGTCAGTGTGCTGGAAATGACCCGACTGATTTTGCGGCTCTCGCCTCATCCCAGGCTCGAACCCATCGTGCTGGACGAAGTAAAGAACGAGATCAAAGACCAATACCTGAACAGCGCCAAACTCCATGACGCGCTTGGCTGGCAACCGGCGTGGTCGCGTGAGGCGGCTATGGTCGAAACGATGGCGTGGTATGCGCAATACTTGGGTTACAAGTTGCAAGTTGAAAGTTAAAGGTTATGCCCAAAGCTAAAGAACAACTTTCAACCTGCAACTTTGAACTTTCAACTCCGGTCTTTTTGACCGGTGCGACGGGCTTCATCGGGCGGCGACTGGCGGAACGCTTGATCGCAACCGGCGCTGATGTGACGGCGCTGGTGTTGCCCGGCGAAGCCGATTTGCTGCCGGAAGGTACGCGCGCGATTCCCGGCGATATTACCATCCCGGAGACGGTGACCGACGCCATTGCCGCCGCACGGCCGGGTTTGATCATCCACCTCGCGGCGATTGGAATCACCAACCCCGATCTACCCTTCACTGCTGCCTGCGCCGTCAATGTCGGTGGCGTCATCAACGTTTTGGATGCAGCACGGCAGATACAGACGGCAAAGCGTATTCTGCTGGTTGGTTCCTCTTACGAGTACGGTGCGCGCCGCGCTGAAGACGGGCTGGACCCCTTCAACGCCTATAGCGCCTCTAAAGTCGCAGCATGGGCGTTTGCGCGCGCCACCTACAACGCCTGGGGCGCACCGGTCGCGTGGATGCGGCTGTTTCAGGTGTACGGGCCGGGCCAGCGGGAGCAGGCGCTCATCCCCGCCGCGATTCGAGCAGCGTTGAGCGGTGACGATTTCCGCATGACAGCCGGTGAGCAGCAACGCGACTTCGTCTTCGTCGAGGATGTCGTCGCAGGCTTACTGGCTGCGGCGACTGCGCCCGGCATCGAAGGCCGCGCATTGGACGTGGGAACCGGGCAGATGCACCGCATCCGCGCCGTCGTCGAGCGTATTTGGACATTGAGCGGCGCGCGCGGACGTATCCTGGCCGGGGCATTGCCTTACCGGCCCGGTGAAGTCCCCGCCATCCCCGCCGACGTGGATCGCACAAGGCGGCTCACGGGATGGGAAGCGCAAACGGGATTGGATGAAGGGTTACAACAGACGATTTTGGGAATGCGTGATGCATGATACGTGAATCACGCATCACGTATCACGTTTTGTTTGGGAGGTATGATTATGGCAGATGAGCAAGCAACGGCGCGAGCGGAGGTGCTGCGCCGCGAGATCCTCGCCAAAGTAGCCGAATATTATGACGTGGCACACCAGCCGGCGACCTTTATACCGGGCGAGACATTCGTGAATTACGGCGGGCGCGTCTTCAACGAGCGCGAATTGCAAAGCGCCGTCGAGGCCGTGCTTGATTTCTGGCTTACCGACGGTCCGCGCGTGGAAGCGTTCTCCGAGCGGTTAGGACAGTACGTGGGCCTGAAGCGCATTCTCACCGTCAACTCCGGCTCGTCGGCCAATCTGGTGGCAATGACGACATTATGCTCCCGCCAGCTCGAGCATCCTCTGCAACCCGGCGACGAGGTCATCACACCCGCCGCCACCTTTCCCACCACCGTCGCGCCCATTGTGCAGAACCAGTTGATGCCCGTCTTCATCGACTGCAAACTGGGAACGTACAACATCGATGTGGATTTGTTGGAAGCCGCACTCTCGGAGAAAACACGCGCCATCTTCGTGCCGCACATTCTGGGCAATCCGGTGGAGATGGATGTCGTGATGGACTTCGCGCAGGCACACGACCTCTACGTCATCGAAGACACTTGCGACGCGCTCGGCACGCGCTACGACGGCAAGTATTGCGGCGAGTTCGGCCATCTGTCCACCTTCAGCTTCTATCCGGCGCACCACATCACCACCGGCGAGGGTGGCGCGGTGGGGACGAATGACAAGAAACTGTACCACATCGCCCACTCCATCCGCGATTGGGGACGCGACTGCTGGTGCGATCACAAGAGCCACCGCGACGGCGAGTGCCATCATCGCTTCGACTGGGAAATCCCCGGCCTGGGCGAACCTTACGACCATCGCTATTACTTCACGGAGATCGGCTACAACCTCAAGATGACGGACATCCAGGCCGCCATCGGCCTGCCGCAGCTCGATAAGCTGCCGGCGTTCACCGCGGCGCGCCAGCGCAATTTCAAAGTGCTTTACGAGGGGCTGTCTCGCTACGCCGGTTATCTGGTCTTGCCGGTATGGAGTCCTAAAGCCGATCCGTCGTGGTTCGCGTTCACCATTGCAGTACGCGAGGATGCGCCCTTCACCCGCCGCGACCTCAACGACTACCTGCGCGAGCGCAAAGTCGAGACCCGCTACTTGTTCGCCGGCAACATCCTGCACCAACCGGGCTACCGCAACATCCCGCATCGCGTCGCCACACCGCTGCCGGAGACCGAACGCGTGCTCAAGAGTGCTTTCTTCATCGGCGTGTATCCGGGGATGGACGACGCGCGGCTAGGATATATCCTGCAAGTCTTCGAGGATTTTTTCACGGCGCGGGGTCTGGTATGATGCAAGAGGCAAGAGGCAGGATGCAAGAAGGAGAATCAGCAAATCGGCAAATCGGCGAATCACGAATCACGAATCACGAATTACGGATTACCGATTCCAAATCACCAATCGCCAAACTCTCGATCATCATCTGCGCCTATAACGAGCGCCGCACGATCCTCGACGCGATCGAGCAGGCGCACGCCGTCACGCTACCGCCCGGATGGGACAAGGAAGTCATCGCGGTGGACAACTGCTCCACCGATGGCACGCGCGAAATGCTCCAGGCAGTGGATATGCCGGGCGTGCGCGTCGTGCTGCATCCGCACAATATGGGCAAGAGCGCCTCGATCCTCACCGGGTTCCGCGAAGCCTGCGGCGACTACGGCCTCATTTTCGACGCCGATCTGGAATACGAAGCCGCCGACATCCCGCGCATGGTCGCAGCCGTGACGCCCGGAGAGACGGTCGCCGTGTTCGGCTCGCGCACGCTCGGCGGGCGCAAAATTTACCTTTACGCGCAGAATTACTGGGCCGTGCGCGGCCTCACTGCCATCGCCAACTTGCTCTTCGGCGGCAGAATGACGGACATCGCCACCGGCCCCAAACTGGTGCGCGTGGATGTAGTGCGCTCGCTGAACCTGAGCAGCCACGAATTCGACTTGGACTTCGAGCTGCCGTGCAAACTGCTCAAAAACGGCCACAAAATTGACGAAGTCGCCATCAACTACCACCCGCGCTCGGTGGCGCAGGGGAAAGGTTTGGCTGGCGGCAAGGCCATCCGCACCGGCTTTCGTGTACTGTGGATTTATCTGAAAGTATTCTTCAGATGGAAATGATTCTCCTCAACGGATTCAACGGAATTTAACGGATATTTTTCCATTTAATCCGTTCAACCCGTTGAGGTTATTCTCTAAGGAGCTGCAAAAATGAACATTGTCATAGCCGGTTCTATCGCCTTCGATTATCTGATGTCGTTTCCGGGCGACTTTATGGAGCACATCAAGCCGGACAAACTGAACAAGTTGAGTCTCAGCTTTTTGGTGGACGAGATGCGCAAGCAGTACGGCGGCTGCGCACCGAATATCGCCTTCACGCTGGCGCTGCTGGGTGAGCGTCCCGTGGTGATGGGGACGGCGGGGCAGGACTTCGGCGATTACCGCGTGTGGCTCGAAGCACACGGCGTGGATACCTCCGGTGTGTGCGTCATCCCGGACGTGTTCACCGCGTCGTTCTTCGTCAATACCGACGTGCAGCAGAACCAGATCGCCAGCTTCTACACCGGGGCGATGGCCTACGCGCGCGAGCTGTCGTTCTACGAAGCGCCGGCGCCGGTCGACCTGACCATCATCTCGCCCAACGATCCGCTGGCGATGCAGAAATATCCGGCAGAGTGCAAGGCGCTCGGCATCCCCTACATCTACGATCCAAGCCAGCAGATCGTGCGGCTGGACGGCGCGGCGCTGCGCGAAGGCGTCGAGGGTGCGGACATCCTGATCGTCAACGATTACGAGTACGAGCTGCTCAAGGATCGCACCGGCATGAGCGATGCTGATATTTGCGCGGCGGTGCGGCGCGCCGTCATCATTACACGCGGCGAGCAAGGCTCCCGCATTTGGGCAGGTGGGGAAGAGATCGTCGTCCCGGTTGTCCCACCGCAGCAGGTGCTCGATCCCACCGGCGTCGGCGATGCGTATCGCGCGGGCCTCATCAAGGGGCTGGCGTTGGGCCTGCCGTGGCGCATCTGCGGGCAGATCGGCGCGCTGGCGGCTACCTACGTCCTCGAAACGCACGGCCCACAGGCGCATTCGTACACACTGGCAGCGTTTGGTGAGCGGTATAAAACGGTGTTCGGAGAAGACGCATTTACTGGTATAATATAGGAGAATTGTGATGCGTTTACCAGGTGCAACTTATGCCATTAGCGACACTGGGCCTTTGATCTCGTGTTTCCAGTCCAACAGTTTTCATTTGTTCGCACAGATTTTCACCGAGATACTCATTCCTCCAGTATGTTTGGCGGAACTACAAGAACTCGGATGGGGAAAATATGTGAAAACCGCTATGCCCAGGCTCGTCATCATAGACTTGACGCCATACGAAGAGCAACAAGCTGATATAGTAGCAGAGCGTATCGCTAATCATATGGATTCACACGATCCTGTTGCTGAAACTCATCTTGGAGAGGCACAAGCTATCATCCTGGCATTGCGTGAAGAATATCAAAATGATTTGTTATTAGTGGATGAGTTAGCGGCCAGAGCAATTGCCAAAGAGAAAGGCATTAAACTGTCGGGCTTTCCTGGAGTGCTTCTAGTAGCGACGCAAACCGCCATAATTTCGGCAGAAGATATGAAGAGGCGGTTGGAATTGTGCCAAGCGCAAGGAACTCACTATAGCTCAAAATTCATACAACAAGTTTACAAGATGGGGAAGCGAAACCGGAGGAAATTATGAGCGAGTCAGTGCATGAACCCGCAGCAAACCTGATGAGTGCGGAAGAGGTATGGCTGGATGCGCAGCAAGTTGCTGACATACTGCGGCGGAATCTATTAAAAACTGAGCCTTCACTAAGGGTACAAATTCCGTTTTCAACATTTCTATCCGCTTTAGGAAACCTCAATCGAGATGAGTTAGTCATACTAAGGCGGCGCGTCGAAGATTTGTTAACAGCGTAGCAGTATAATCGAAACGAGGGAAACAATGGTTGCGCGTTTTATTTTGAGCGATTACGTCGAAGAGGCATTGGCGCAAGCGGTATATGACAAATTAGAAGACGGAACTTTCGCCGGGCGCGTTCCGTCGTGCGTGGGTGTGATTGCATTTGGAGACACGTTGCGCGAATGCGAAAATAACTTGCGCTCCACGCTAGAAGACTGGATCCTGGTAGGACTGAAACTCAATCACCCCCTACCCCTTATCGCTGACATCGACTTGAACCTGGAGCCAGCCTATGCCACGATGGACGCCGTGTAAGCGCCGCGATTTCATACACAAGCTGCGCCAACTTGGCTTCGATGGGCCATATTCAGGCACGCGGCACCAATTTATGATCTACCAGTATCATCGCCTAACTATACCATCGAATGTTGAGTATTCTGTGCCACAGTTGCGAATGTTGATCAGCGAAGTTGAGTTAATGATCGAACGCGAGTTATTCGTAGAAGAGTGGAACCAACTCTAAATAAGAACAACCTACAAGGAGTCAATGAAATAATGAAAAAATACCACGTCAAAGATTTGGATTTAGCCCCCTCCGGTCGCCTGCGCATGGAATGGGCGGAGCGTGAGATGCCCGTGCTGCGGCAGATCCGCGAGCGGTTTACCGCCGAGCAGCCACTCAAGGGCGTGCGCCTTTCGGCGTGCCTCCACGTCACCACGGAGACCGGCAACCTGGCGCGCGTGCTCCAGGCCGGCGGCGCGGACCTCGTCCTGGTCGCCAGCAACCCGCTGAGCACGCAGGACGACGTGGCGGCGGCGCTCGTCACCTATGACGAGATCCCCGTCTACGCCATCAAAGGCGAGGATAACGACACCTACTACGAGCACATCCACGCCGCGCTCGATCACAAGCCGCACATGACGATGGACGACGGCGCCGACCTCGTGGGCGTGATGCACAAGAATCGCCGCGACGCCCTGAATACGATCATCGGCGGGACCGAGGAAACGACCACCGGCGTCATCCGCCTGCGGGCGATGGCGAAGGAAGGCGCGCTGGAATACCCCATCATCGCCGTGAACGACGCGCTGACCAAGCACCTCTTCGACAACCGGTACGGCACGGGCCAGTCCACGCTCGACGGCATCATCCGCGCGACCAACATCCTCATCGCCGGCAAGACGGTGGTGGTGGGCGGCTACGGCTGGTGCAGCCGGGGCATTGCGATGCGCGCCAAGGGCATGGGCGGCAACATCATCGTCACAGAGATCGATCCGCTCAAGGCGTTGGAAGCGGTGATGGACGGCTTCCGCGTGATGCCGATGCTCGAAGCCGCGCCGATTGGCGACATCTTCGTCACCTCGACGGGCGACATCAACGTGGTGGACACGCAGCACTTCGCGGTGATGAAAGATGGCGCGATTGTCTGCAACTCCGGCCACTTCAACGTCGAGTTGAACCTGCCGGGGCTGGCGGAAATGGCGACCGGCGCGCCGCGCCGCATCCGCCCCTTCGTCGAACAGTACGTCCTGCCCGATGGACGACACATCAACATCCTGGGAGAGGGGCGGCTGGTCAACCTCGCCGCCGCCGAAGGGCATCCCAGCGCAGTGATGGATATGTCGTTCGCCAACCAGGCGCTCTGCGCCGAGTACATGCTCACGCACGCCGAAGAACTGGAGCACACCGTCTACGCCGTGCCGGAATTGATTGACCAGGCCATCGCCCAACTCAAACTCGCGGCGATGGGCGTGGAAATCGATGTGTTGACCGAAGCGCAAAAGCACTACCTGGATTCCTGGCAGGAAGGGACGTAGAATCTCGCTGACGTTTCAAAACACATTCGCGGGCCGATATTCGGCCCGCGAATTCTGTGTTAACAGAATACTGCAAAGTGTAGGTTAGAAATTGACGGAACGCCGGCCAATGTGCGAGAGGAACTCGTTGCGGGTGGCCTGAGATGTTTTGAAGTTGCCCAACATCGCGCTGGTGCTCATGCGGGCGTTGGCCTTTTTCACGCCGCGCATCGCCGCGCACATATGCAGCCCTTCGGCCACGACGGCGACGCCCTGCGGGTGCAACGTCTCGTCGAGGAACTCCGCGATCTGCTGTGTCATCCGCTCCTGCACCTGCAAGCGCCGGGCAAACATCTCCACAATGCGCGGAATTTTGCTCAGACCAATCACTTTGCCGTCGGGGATGTAGGCCACATGGACTTTTCCCATGAACGGCAGCATGTGATGTTCGCACAGGCTGTAGTAATCGATGTCCTTGACGATGACCATTTCGTCGTAATTCACGTCGAACAGCGCATCGTTGATCAGGCGCACCGGATCGACGTGATAGCCCGCGGTCAACTCCTCGTACATGCGAGAAACCCGGTTCGGCGTGCGGAGCAAGCCCTCGCGTGTGGGGTCTTCGCCGATTGCTTCGAGGATCATCCCCACGGCACACTCGATTTCCCCGGTACATTCCTGTGCCGGAATATCCAACAGATCATTACGAAAAACGTCGTAGTCGCTTGGTGTAATTTGCAAAGGCTGGTTCATTGTTCTCTCCTTTTTCAGCTCACCATATTTGACGATATTATATTACAATGTACATATTTTGTCAAATTATGGAATTATTTATATATACAAAATCCGCAGAGAGCACAATAACGCACGCTCTAAAGTTGCACATCATCGCGGCGCATCATCCCGCCCATAAATGTGCGCTCGGCAATCTCACGCAACGTTTGGCCTGTTTCGGGATGGCGGTACTGTGGTGCAAGATCGGCCAGCGGTACGGCGATATGCGCATGCTGCAGGATGTCGGGGTCAGGGATGTGGCGCGCATCGACATCCAGCACCTCGGTGTTGAACAAGGCGATATCCAGGTCAATGGTACGCGGGGCGTTTTTGTCGGCCACCCGCACGCGGCCCAACTGGCACTCGATCCCCGACAACACCTCGTGCTTCAGATCAACCGCCGACAACTCCGTTTCGATGAGCGCCGCCGCATTGAGGAAATTCGGTTGGTCGAGTTTGCCGACGGGCACCGTCTCATAGACCGGAGAGACGGACACCAGGGCGCACTGATCCGCCAGCAGCCGTGTCGCCTCGCGCAAGTTGTCTTCGGCATCGATGTTGGACCCCATCGCGATAAAGGCGCGGTTTCGCCGCTTCTCCAAATCGGCGCGCGTGCGGTGGATTTCCACGCCGACCGAGCGGGCGAAGCGCAGCGCGCCCGGTTTCTCCACCCGCACCTGCGCCGCCTCCACGCGCGCGTCCGCCAGACAGATCGCCGCAACCTCCGCCGCCAGCTTCTCCACCGTAAAAAAGCTTGATGCTTCGACCATCGCGATGATTTGCTTGGTGATGGTGCGATAGTTCACTGCATCGGCGATCTGATCGGAGGTGCCGGCGGGGCGCAAGTCGGCAAAGAGCGTGATGTTGATCAACACATCCTGGCGGTTGCGCCGCTCCTCCTCGTTAATGCCGATAATCGCTCTCAGCAACAGGTCTTTGATGTGAATTTGGTCGGGCATAGCATACTCCAAAACATAGGTTAATCTGTTGACAGAATTTAGAGCCAATTGTAATTCGGTGAGACGCTTACAGTTCTGCAGATTTGTGGTTTAATAGAGCCATGCAAACGTATCAGCCCACCCTGACTTCGGTGAAGCAGCATCCGGTCCCGGCATGGTTCGAGGATGCCAAGCTGGGCATCCTCATCCATTGGGGACCGTACTCCGTGCCCGGATGGGCGTCGCGCGCGGGCAACCTCCGCGAGGTCATCACCCAACACGACGACGCGCACTGGTTCGCGCACAATCCCTACGCCGAATGGTATTGCCAGGCAATGCAGATCGACGGCAGTCCTACACGGCAATATCACCTGGAAACCTACGGCGAACACATTCCATACACCACGTTTGGCCCGCAATTCAACGCAGCGGCGCGGATATGGGAGCCTTCGACGTGGGCCAATCTCTTCCGCCGGGCCGGCGCGCGCTACGTGGTGATGGTCGCCAAGCACCACGATGGCTTTTTGATGTGGCCGAGTGCCGTCCCCACCCCACACAAGTCGGACTGGCGCGCCGAGCGCGATTGCGTGGGCGAACTTTCTGCCGCCGTCCGCGCGCGCGGGATGCGCATGGGCCTGTACTACTCCGGCGGGCTGGATTTCACCTTCAAAGATGTCGTGCTCCGCGACTTCGCCGATATGCTGACCGCCATCCCCAACGATCCGGCCTACGCCGCTTACGCCGACGCCCACTGGCGCGAACTGATCGAACGTTACGCGCCATCCGTGCTATGGAACGACATCGGCTACCCGGCCTCTGCCGATCTGCCCGCGCTGTTCGCCCACTACTACAACGCCGTCCCAGAAGGCGTGGTCAACGATCGCTTTACGCAGATAAACCTGTCTGGTTCAAGTAACCTGACGGGCTTGCCGCGCAAACTCATCCGCTGGATCATCCGCCGGGCGATGACCCATCCACAGAGCCTCCTCGCGCGGCTGCAAACCGGCGGCGCGCACTGCGATTTCCGCACGCCGGAATACGCCACCTACGCCAAAGCCACAGCGCGGAAATGGGAGGCCACACGCGGCATCGGGCAGTCCTTCGGGTACAACCGCAACGAGCACCTGGAAGACCTTATTTCTGTGAAAGGCCTCGTGCACTTGCTGGTCGATGTCGTCAGCAAGAACGGCAACTTACTGCTCAATGTCGGGCCGATGGCCGATGGCACGATCCCACCGGAGCAGGTCACGCGGCTGGAAGGACTCGGCGCGTGGCTCAAGCTCAACGGCGAAGCGATTTTCGGCACGCGCCCCTGGAAGCAAGCCGAAGGCCAAACCAATGACGGCCTGCCGGTGCGCTTCACACAAAAGGATGACGCGCTGTACGCCATCCTCCTCGGCAAGCCGCAGACCGATCACCTGGAAATCCCCGCACTCTCAGTACCGGAAACGACCAGCGTCTACGTACTCGGCTACAACGCGCCTTATGCGTGGCGGCGGCGCGGATCAGCCCTGACGCTCACGCTGCCACGCACCCTGCCGGAGACCCCAGCCGTCGCGCTCAAAATCGTCCCAAACTAAAACGTGATGCGTGGCGCGTGATGTGTAACAGACTCACGCTTCACGTTTTACGGCTTACGCTACCCTCGCCTCTCCTTTCGTCACCTGCAACATACACAGGATGGCGAACAGGAAAAACAACGGCGTGACGACGAAGATGAGGTTGTAGTCGTTGCCGAACCACTCCACGATGTGACCGTTGAGAATTGGACCGACCACCGCGGCCAACTGCGAGGCGATGTAATATAGGCCTGTGTACGTCCCTACATCGGCATCGGAGGCAGCGGTATCGACGACCATGGGGAGCGAGTTGATATTCACCAGCGCCCAGCCTAGTCCGCCAATCCCCATGATCGGCCAGATGAGCGTAGCATTGCGTAGGAAAAAGTTAAGCAGCAGCAGCACACCAAACACAATCAAACCTGTGATGATGGTCTTGCGGCGTCCAAAGCGGGCGGCGATGTATCCGGCGGGTACGGCAAAGATGAGAAAAGCCAGCGAGGCCACGCCCATTAACAATGGCGCCTGTCCGGTTGAAATATCCAACACGGTGACGCCATACGAAGTGAGGAAAGTTTCTGTGGCGTTGTAGCCTACGAACCAACAGAAGATCGCGCCCATCAGGAACCACAGACTGCGGCGAGCCTCCGGCGACACGCGTTTGATACCACGCAGTGCGCTAAAACCTTCTTCCTCTTCATCTACTGCGGTAACAACCGACTCGCGCCGTTCCTTGACGAAAATGAACAGCATGAGCACAGCGACCGACATCAACACACCGCCGAACACAAATGGCGTGATCCGGCCCATTTTGTAGAGCAGGCTGCTGCCCAGCGTCGCAATCAACGTACCGATACCGCCCATCATGTTGATGATGCCGTTCGCCTGCGAACGTAGTGGACTAGGCGTGAGGTCAGGCATCAACGCGATGACAGGCGTGCGAAAACCAGCCATCGCCAGCAAGAAAAGGCCCAGCGCAAGCATGAACAAGGCAAGCGGCCCGCCCAGTTGCGCCGTCTGTCCGCTCAAATCCGCCGGGATCATTCCCACCGCCGCCGGGATCAGGATAAAGGCCACAATCGAAATCGGCGCGAGGACGAGGATGAAGGGCATCCGCCGTCCCAAGCGCGTCCACACCCGATCCGACCACACCCCAATGAACGGCAGCAAAAAGAACGCGGCGATGTTGTCGAGCGTCATAATAAAGCCGGTAAGGCCCGGCTTGAAGCCGAAGCCTACTTCGCCCGGCGCGTTAAAAGCAGGATTCCCGGCCTGCAAGAAGATAGGGACATAGGCATTGTACAATGTCCACATCACGCTGATACCGAAAAAGCCAAAGCCAATGAGAAAGGTTTTACGATAATCGAGTTTAGGTTTGTCCATAGCGAATCGTCATCTCCTTTGCAGATATATGGCGGCGTGAAACATTGGCTCTAGTTGTAGCACGAATATGCAGGCAAGCAAGCCCTGGATCAATGATATCCAGGGCTTTTGCGTTAATCCGTTCTAATCCAATCGGATTATCCCCCAAAAATACGGCGATAAAATCCGTCATTGAGTTACGAAAAATCCGGCAGCGAGTGACGAAAAATTCGTAACTCCCCGACGAATCATCTCAAGCCTTTTGCCATAAGATTGAGGGCAATTCTCATACTGCATCCGCCGGATGCAAATATCTTATGTCGGAGGTAAAGAGTCAATGAGTGAAGTTACACCCGAAGCGCGGAAAGTCCTGGCGCAATGTTATGCTTATCTGCTGAGTCTACCAGACCCCAGCGAAGATGAAGCAAAACTACCCGAGGGTACTCAAGCCAAACCACAGAATGTTGCGATTGCCAGTAACGACTCTAATGAGGTAAGCGGCGCTACCAATGAAACCGCGTAACCCCCTCTCCCCCCCACTCGCTTGGCTATCAGCATTCGGCTTGCTGGCACTCTACCATTGTTGCCTGGTTCCGCTGTTCTTCATTGCCCGTGAGGAAGTCCGGATGTGGCTGGCGACACCACCCCCTACCCCAGTCGCAATGCCTATCGACGTCGGCACAGAAGGCGACGAGGCCATCACCCGCGCGACCTTCATTGACTGGCTACGGGAACAGCACGGTCTCCAAGCCGCGCCCGCTCCCGACCTCGATGAGCGCGCCTACTACCTGGCCGGGGAAGCGCCGCGCTTACTTTCCGCAAAAACCTGGCCGCGCTGGTACGGCCTGCGGTACGCTGTGGGACCGGCTTCCGGGGATTGGCACTTCTACTGGCCCAGTTGTAACCCCTGCCCGGAATATTCAAACTGCTACCTTGTGACCAGTCCGCGCGGCGATTCGCTGGCGACCGGGACCTATCCCGGCTTGGACAGCGCCGCGCAAGTGGGTGTCGCCGTCGTCTGGCGGGGCGAACAACCCTATCTGGCCGTCGTCTGGCCAGGGATATGCCCCACACCGCAACCAATGCCCACCTTCAGTAGTCCTGGCCCAACGGGACCGGGATGGTGAGGAGGAAGCCGCACGATGTCCATCGACCCAACACCCACTTACAGGGCTGAGTTGCCACTGGCGCAGCGGATCAATGTCGCCTACTTCAAGTTGGCCTATCAATGTATGCTCCCCGCGGTCGAAGCCCTGGCCGCCGGCAAGCCAAACATTGAGGCCTTGCTCGCCGTGGCTTTCAGTCCGGTGATGCACAGCCTGCTGGCGTGCATAGCCCCGACGAACGCCTGGTGCGTATTGCCGCTACTACAACGCTTGATCTGTCCCGCACACCCGGCCGCGATCACGCGATTCGAGAACCCCCGCAACACCGCGCTGTTTCTGGAAACACACCGCAATTGCAAGCAATTGGTGTTGTTCGATTTGCGGCTTGGTGGGGGCGTAGAATTCGATGAGTACCAATATGTGCCACTGTATGATCATCAAGGGCAGATAGGGACATTCAGCGCGGAAGCATTGCCATTAGTAGTCACCGTGCTCAACGGTTGGGGCGCGACGATGCTCGTGATCCATTCACAACCCACGGAGCGACTCCCCTTAGCCAGACTACAAGCGCAGGTGGAAGCCCAATGGACATTTTTGACCCGACGATGAACACCAAGGAGGACACAATGCCCACTTACGGACGCCATTTTTCATCATCCAGGTATGGGTCACGAAGCCATAGTAGGACCAAAAGGGGGTGGTTTTGCCTCGTGCCGTCAAAGCTTATCCCCGAATCATCACCAGGTTTAACCACGGTTGGACCCTGGGGAATCCACAATGCCCAACCACAGCCCTTCGGCGTCATCCCCGGCAGCACACGGCGCTGGCCGCAGCCTGCCAGTGTTGCGACCCAATGCACTCCGGCACATTGTCCACGCACCGTGCGCCAGCAGCGTTGGTCGCCAAGCGTAGGGCATTGTTGGCGACAGCGCGCAGTGGCATTGAGTGTGAACTATGTCCAGCAACACCCGCAAGGGGAGAGTACATCGCCCACTACGGTGTGCGGGGCGGAGTTACTCATTGTCGCGCCCCGGCAACGCAGTGCATCCCGTCGGCATAACGTACGGGGCTGGCAATGGGCGCACAAAGCCGGACCGTGCCATTGCCGGCACCTGGTCGCGCCCACGGCACGCCGCACGCACCAGTGCTCAAACAAGAGAACCGCCGCGCACAAAACGAAGTTTGCACCATACACAGTGCAGCTTCGTGCGCGGAAAACTGACGCCGCACAACCATCGTTGCCCACACTGGGTCGGCATCGAGCACGAAGCCATAGTAGGACCAAAAGGGCGTGGCTTTGCTTTATGCCGTCAAAGCTGGCCCCTCGATCAGTACAGTATTCGATCCTTGCCGATCATGGTGTTATCCTTGGTATCCAACCGCAGCCATCCAGCGTTATACTCGGCAGTACACGGCGCTGGACGTGGCCCGCCAGCGTTGCCGCCCGATGTGTTTTCGCACAACGCCTACACACTGCGCGCCAGCGCTGTTGGTCACAATGCGCGGCGGCATCAGACCCAGACTACGCTCCACGTTGCCCGAAAGGGGAGAGTGCATCGATCACGACGTTGTGTGGAGCGCAGTCCACCATTGTCGCGCCCCGGCATAACGCACGGAGTGGGCAATGGGCACACAAAGGCAAGCCGCGCCGTTGCCAGCACGGGGCAGCGCCCACTGTACGCGCTGCGCAACGTTGCCCGAATAGAGGGACTGCCGCGCACAAAACGGGACTCGCACCGCACACATTTCAGCTTCGTGCGCGGGGAACTGACACTGTACTGCCACAGCCGCCCGCACTGGGTCGGCATCGGGCACAGAGCCATAGCAGGACAGAAAAGGCCAGTTATGCGCGGTGCAGCCCAGGTCAGTTCCCCGGCCAAGCAGCATTGAACCACCATTGCCCTAGCCTGGCGACAACCACCGTGACTCATCGGCGGCCCCAGCAAGCCAACGTCGTACAACGACAGCGCACCATGCCGGAAACCAGGAGCATTGCCCTGGCCCAACGCGGCATCTGGACGCTGTGTAGCCCTGTGCGCGCCTTGCATAGCTTGGCAATGACGAGGGGCTGGCCGGGAACACCGTGGTACAGCGCCGTCGTTACCCGGCGCAAGCCACGCCCATCCACCGCACGCCCGATGATTCCCACCATTGTCGGCGCACTGCCTCATCAGCGCACGGCTCAAGCGCCATACAGTGTTACCCCACGGCAACAACCGTGTTCACCGCAAGGTGCAGCAGCGGACGTACCACCTCGCCACGGCACGGTCTTGTGCCCCGCATCCCGCACTGGAAACCGCTATACTGTCCCGGTCACCCGCTGCATCCCTGAGACACTGACAAAAGCACCCCACCGTGACGCTTGCCGTGTCGCGCCCGCTGTGTGCGCCTTGCAGCGCGCACGGCACGGCGCACGGATGACCCTAGATCGGCATTGGAAGCCGGTTACCGCACAAAGCACAACCGCGCATTTGGCCCCGTTTTATACCGGGGAGGCGGCCCGATGAGCCACGACGTCGACACCGTGATTCGCCATCTACTGGCCCTGACCGGCGCGGATCCCCGCAAGGCCAAGCTCCCTGCCGGGAAACGAAAAGTGCGCGTGCATACTCAACGCATCGGCGATATGCGCCTGATCACCGTCGCCCCAATGCGGGGCACATTGCCCGAAGTGGATGCTACCACGTTCAACGATGTGTGCGCCTCGACCGACACGGTGTTGCTGCGCGGCGTCGTCCTCGCGCCACCCCGTACCGACACGCTGTGGCTGGCACTGGAAGGCGCAGGGGCCGTGCCGCTGCTGCCGGCGTCGGGTGAAGCGGAGGCGACCTTGCGGGCCTTGGTGCAGCAGCGGGTCGTCATTCGCGGCGCGTGCGTGGCGCAGGGCATCGCGGTGGACGCGGTGCAGGCGGTGAGGGAGGACTGAGGGATGCACGATATACCTCGATATAAATACCGCTTCAGCGGTGAACATACAGGGGAGGACAACGACCAATGAAACGATTGAGCAACTCAACGGCAGCAGACACTAACGCAGTACAACCTGGTGCTGACAACGCGCGCGCGCCGGAAAACGCTGCTACAAACCACGCCGCGCTGCGTCCTGGTGAGACAGAAGACGTTCTCCAGGCGATTCCATTGGATGCATCCCTGGCCCCGGCCTTGCCTGCATCGCGGCGCGCATCAGGGCCTGGGCATCCTCGCGCAGGCCGCAGGAAGCGGGGCGCAGAACTCGCGGATCTGCGCCCGGTCCCATATCCGCGTTGCAGGCCAGCCGCGTGCCTACGAGGCGCTGCTGCTGACGTTCCCGCGTCGCGCCGATGCGGGCGCGGACCGTCTCCGATGGGTCGCCACGGGTCGCATTCGCCAGCTTGTCGTAGGCTACGTGGGGGACTTCTATGTGGATGTCGATGCGGTCCAGCAGCGGGCGACCGTGCAGACACGGGCGACCGTGCAGACACGGGCGACCGCGCAGACGCGGTTTGAAGATGTGGACGTTGCTATGCGCGGCAGCTCTAGATCATGCCGACAGCGCAGGTACACTGGCGCTCGGCGTCTTGATAATAGCCACAAGGCAAGAGCATTATCAAAAATGCGGTTTCAGTTGCGTTTGAACTCACTTCGGACTTGGAAGGACACAAAGGCTAGCGTATCATGCAGATGTAATGTCATCCCAAGCCTAAAAGGGTATGGGGCGTTTATGAAAACGATAACAAGTGACGGATGGACCTTCTAATACTATCATTGTAGATGATAGCTGAATGTGCGAATCTATGCAAATAGATTAACAGTTGAAGGTCGCGAAGGAGGAGACCTATAGAGCCGGGGCGCTCCCAACGCTAAGGGCACAAGTTGTTTTAACTCAACCCTTGCAGGAAAATGTGAGATGCAAGCTCAATCCAGGTTACTGTCGCGTATTACGAGTGGCAAGTAAATCACGTTGGTTTTGATGAATATATACCAGAAGAAGTCGATAGGTTGGCTACTGAACGAGTAACCGCTGATGACAGCCGTGGCCGTGCGTGTCCGAGGTCAGGGCCAGCACCCCGTTCAGCATTCGGACTGTCGTTGTCTTACCGGCGCCGTTATGACCCAGGAAGCCGAAGACCTCTCCGGCGTTCACCTCAAGCGAAAGGTTGTTGACTGCAACCGTCTCGCCGAAATGGCGGGTAAGCTGGTTGAGTGTAATGACGTGTGTATTCATTTTTCACCTCTCTATTAGAATTCCTCATCACCTCAACGCCGCGGAAGGTTTCACTGCTGTGGGTTTGCGCAGTGCAATGCACTGCGCAAACCTACTATCATCTTTACACCCGTACCTGCCTGCCCCGCCAGAACGCGGAGAACGCCAGCAGCCCCACGGCAACCAGGAGGTAGAGCTGCGGCACGCTGGCGGTGAAATCGCTGGCCCCCTCCTTCTGAAACGGCCCCAGGTACCACCAGATCACGTAGACGACCTCGAAGGCCCGGTTGCCGGCGGAGAAGACGCCCAGCGCCAGCGCCAGTGTGGGGACAAAGGCAACCCCGGCAAACCACCCGGCCAGACCGGGCAGGTCGCCATTGGTGATGTGAAAGGCGGCCCCGGTGACGACGAGCAGCGCCGTCGCCAGCACACCCGCCAGCCAGGCTGCCGGGAGCTGGCGCATCACCGGACGCGCTGAGGAGAAGACCATCTGGGCGGTGTTGTTCTTCCACTCGCGGTTGCCCATCTGCGACCAGACGGCCAGCGGCCACAGCCAGGCGATGGGCAGCAGATAGTCCTTCACCGCCGCGGGCGGGCTGAGAAGGATGGAGACGTTTAACCCGATGGTGATGGCCCACCACCACCAGCGGCGGCCGTTGAGCAGCAGGCGCAGCTCGGCCATCAGCACGCCCAGGAAGGGGCTCCCCTGAGCCAGTCTTGAGACGAGCGGCGAGAGACTGGGCAGTGTGATGCGGGGGACCTTCACGCGCGGCTGAGACGGCTTTGCTTCGTCCGCTTGTTCGGGCTTCACCCGCACTCGCCTCAGCCTTTCGCGTGAGGGGTCGAAGCGCGCGAACCACACCGCCGAGAGCAGAACCAGTCCCAGGCCGAGGACCGCCCAAATCCACTGCCCGGCGACGATGCCCGGCGTCCAGTCCAGACCGGGCCAGGGGAAGACCTGGCGGGTGAACCCCGCGGCGATCCCGGTGCTGATGCCACTGAAGGCCTCGTTGGGGAAGGCCGCCCTGGCCGCGGCCACCAGCGACGCGCTGAAGATGTTGTACCCCATCGGGTCCTGGAAGGAGGGCACCAGACTCCCCGACAGCGACAGGCCCGGGGCCCAGAAGAGCCACAGGAAGAAGTAGGCCACGTTACCCAGCGCCCCGCGAAGCCAGGGCACGGTCTCGAAGAACACCGCCAGCGCGGCGGTGAGGGCCATGTTGGGGAGCGCCACGGCCAGGAACGGCATCAACAGCGCGCCCGGGTCCAGCGCGGTCTTGCTCTGGAGCAGCACCATGATCAGCGCTGCCACGGCCTGGATCAGCACCAGCACCGCAAGGACGGCGAAGTTGCTCAACCATTTCCCCAACAGGTACGTGGTGCGACGGACCGGGGTGGTGGCGATGATCTGTCCCACACCGGTGTCGATATCGCGCTTGACGCAGTCGCTGACCAGGTAGAAGCCGATCACGCTCAGGAAGAGGTTGGTCACCAACACGGTCATCATCCCGATCCAGGCCGAGTTGAACTCGCCCTGGTAGCGGATCCCCAAGCGAGTCGATTCGAGCGACCCCATGTCAACCAGCAGCGTGCCGTTGTTGACCAGCACGCCCATGACGATGGCGGCGACCAGGATCAGCAGGAAGCTGGAGCGCCGTGTCCGTTCGAAGAAATCGGCCCGCGCCAGGTGGTAAAGAACACTCAAGGTTTTCATGCCGCCACCCCCTTGCGCTGCGCTACCATCGAAAGGTACACATCTTCCAGGTTGGGCATCGCCGGCCGGGCCTCCGGGGAGGGCTGCTCTGCGGAGACCGCCCGTACCTCAATCCCGTCCATGCGCCGGAGGGTGCCCGTCACCAGGAACTGCTGTTTGATCGCGGGCAACTCCTCGCTGGCGACCATCCATTCCCATACAGAGCCTTCCATCTGCTTGAGCAACTGCTCGGGGTAGGCGCGGGCTTTCAAATGCCCCTTGTGGATGATGGCGATATCCGTAGCGGTCGATTCTACATCCGAGACGATGTGCGTGGAGAGGATGACGATGCGCTCGCCGCCCAGGTCTGCGAGCAGGTTGCGGAAGCGCGCCCGCTCCTCGGGGTCCAGACCCACGGTCGGCTCATCGACGATCAGGAGCTGCGGGTCGTTGAGCAGCGCCTGGGCGATGCCCACGCGCTGGCGCATGCCGCCGGAGTAACCGCCGAGTGGCCGGCGGGCAGCGTCGCGCAGGTTGACCAGGTCGAGCAGGTCGGAGATTTTACGACGGACCTTTTCCCCGCTCATGCCCTTGATGGCCGCCATGTACTCGAGGAACTCCTGGGCCGAAAGGTTGGGATAGACGCCGAAGTCCTGCGGCAGGTAGCCCAGCACCGAGCGCAGCGCCTCCGGTTCTTTGACCACATCCTGGCCGTTCCACAGAATGGTTCCCTCGGTGGGTTTGGTGATGGTGGCCAGCATGCGCATCAGAGTGGATTTGCCCGCCCCGTTGGGACCTAACAGGCCAAGGATGCCCGGAGTCAGCGTCAGGTTGAAGTCCTGCAGAGCCTGTACGCTTTTGTAAGCCTTATTCAGGTCGTGTGTTTCAAGCACCAAAGCAGTAGACGTGTTCATTTCCTTCACTCCTTTCACTAAGCGGTACTAAACTTCATTGGGTCAGCGGCTTTCTAGTTATGTAATCAGGTCAAACGTCTCAATAGTAATCCAGTCCGACCGGTCCGTGATCTTGTCCGGTGCAACGTGGATCGCGCCGATCTTTTGCGCAGACTCAAATTCGACCAGGAGAACGTGTTTTCTTGCGGACCAGTCGTTATACTGGTCTTCGGTGAGTTGGAGCCTGGGCTGCAGTTCTTTCAAGGTATGGGACAGACCTTCGTCCGCATTGTTGTTCAGGAACAGAACGCGAGTTACGGTAGCGGTTACGCGCACGGCACATTCGCCATTGTCCCGCAGGAAATAGAGGCCGTCGCCCAACCTCACAGAGGGTTGTGCAGGATCTGATGCTTTCATAATCATGGTTTTGACCCCGCTGAGAATTTTCTCCAGTTCGCCTGCCTGGGCATTCAGAAAAACGAGATGGTTCATCGTTGTCCTTTCTCAGATCGTAGTGTCGTAATCTGTCCCTACTATAAAAGAAAAACTCCTCGGACGCATCCATCCGCCGAGGAGTTTTGAGGTAACCTTTGGATTATATTTTCTCTTATACCGATGGCGTTCTTTTCTTATACTAAAGTAGGAGACTCCGTTTAGAGCGAAACGATTTTGTGCTTGAGCGCATACGCGATGGCCTCTGCCCGGTTGGAGACTTGCAGTTTGGAGAGGATGTTGCTGACGTGGGCTTTGACGGTGGTGATGCTGATGAACATGGCATCCGCGATTTGGCGGTTGCTCTGGCCCTGCACGACGAGCTTCAGCACTTGTAGCTCTCGTTCGGTCAAGTCAAGCCAGGGCTGTTTCGGCGAGCGCGTGGCTTGAACAAGCACTCTGGCGGCTTCGGGGGAAAGCGTCGATCTGCCCGCAGCAGCTTCCCTGATTGCCCTGGCCAACTCATCAGAGATGACATTCTTGAGCAAATAGCTGATCGCGCCCGCCGCCAGTGCCCCTTGGACGTATTCCTCTTCTTCGAAGCTGGTTATGGCGATGATCTTGATATCCGGGTCGTGGTCCAGAATGGCGCGCGTGGCGGCGATGCCATCCATCTCCGGCATCATCAGGTCCATCAAGATCACATCCGGTTTGATGTGATGGCATAGATTGACCGCTTCCATTCCATTTCTTGCTTCCCCCGCCAGCGTCAGGTCCTCATAAGCCCGCAGAAACGTAGCCAGGCCGCTACGTACCACATTGTGATCATCCACCAACATCACCCGGATTGTCTGTGCCGTATTCATCCGCTCACCCCCTCTCGTACCACCTTCCAGTCCAGTTCGACGGTTGTGCCCTGACCTACCTGGCTTTCGACTGTCAAACAGGCGCCAATCGAACTGGCCCGCTCGTGCATGATTGAAATGCCGATGTGACCGGGTTGAATGGAATCAAGCTCGAAACCCAGCCCATCATCCTGGATGGACAAGTGCATCTGCCCGGGCTGGCATGTCAAGTGAACCTCAACCTGCCGCGCCCCCGAATGTTTGGCGATGTTGTTCAACGCCTCCTGAGCCACCCGGTAAAAAACAAGCTTGACCTCGTGGGTCAGTTCGCACTCCCCCTCGATCACCAGGGAGACCGGGACACGGACGCGGCCAACAAACGCATCGGCCAGTTGGGTGAGGAGGGATTTGATGGTGGACTGTTCCAGGGATTCAGGCCGCATCTCCAACAGCAAGGTCCGCATCTCTGCCAACGCGCCCCGCGTCAATTGGCGCAGTTCTTCCAGGTTCTGCAACCCTTCTTCTGGATCACGTCTCCAGATCAGTGGGGTCGCATCGGCGATGAGGCTGGCAGAGAAAAGCGTCTGCGTGACCGCATCGTGAAGCTCGCGCGCCAGGCGGTTCCGCTCCGCCGTTACGGCCGCGAGTTCCGCCTGTTCATACAGGTGTGCATTCTCCATCGCCACGCCGACTTGCTTGCCAATCGAACTCAGCAGCGACAGTTCCTCAGGGGATAGCTGGCCTCGTTTGTGCTTGCCTAGAATAAAGAACCCCAGTTTGCGCCCCTTCGTCGAGAGCGGAATATAGACGAGCCATTGAAAGTCAAGCCGGGAGAGCTGGTCTCTGAGGTTTTCATCTGGAAAATCCTCAATGCCAAAGGCGGTCACGGCTTCCGGGTAGACGGCCGGAAGCCCCCGGCCCGCAATCGTGTAGCTGCGCACGAGATCGACAGCGGTGGCCGGCTCAAAATTCTGGTGGGCCATCAGGAGTGGCGGCGCCGGAGGCAGCACAGTTGGCTGCGGTTCAAACTGGAAAGTCACGCCCGCATCGAAGCCCATTTGCTCGACCGTCTGGTTCAGCGCATCCTCAAGGATTTCTTCGATATCCAACGAATGGCTGGCTACCGCGAGAATCGAGTTCAGAATTCCCAGCTCGCGCGTGCGGTCGGCGACTTTTTTCTCCAGCGAAGAATAGGACTCGTCCAATTCCGCCGACATCAAGTTGAACTGGTTGGCCAGCGCCTCGATCTCGTCGCCTGTTTTCACCTCAATGCGGTGCTTGAACTGTCCCGCGGTCATCTGCTCGGAGGCCCGGATCAGCTTTTGGATGGGATTGGTGATGTGCTGGACCCCATAGGCGGTCACCAGCACCGGCGCAACCACGCCCAGCGCGAGCAGGACGAGCAGAAGCCGCCGGTAGGGCAGTGAAGGCCGCATGACATCGGCCCAGCTCTGCTCTGCTATTACAAACCAACTCACCCGATCACTTGGACCGCCAATCACTGGAACATAGCTAACTACCATCTCCTCGGTCTCTATTCGGAACCGGCCGCTCTCGCGCTTACCCTGAGACAGTTGTTCAATGTAGGTTTCTCCGGATAGATCTTTGCCCATTTCAGATGGATCCGGAGAATAAATGACCTGGTTGTTCCTGTCTACTACGTATAAATTCGATCCTAAATCCAGACTATTTACAGTCTGATAATAGATGTTCTGTGTAGCTGGATAGATGGTAAAACATAAGTAAAACGAGGCTACAACTTCATTCCACGTCTGTCCGGTCATCGCCGTGGCCATGCAAAAGATTTTCTTCCCGGATGGGCCGATGGTAATGAGATCGGTCCACCCACCCATATTCGGATTTTCATTGATATAACGAAAATGGGGTGTATCTGACCAATCCTGGCCAATCAGCTCAGGCCGTGGGGGCTGGGTTACGAATACCTTTCCCTGTTGATCCAGAAAATAAAGCCCCCCGTCGAATACATCTAAGCCCTGCGCCTGCTCAAGGATATTCTGAATGCGGACTTCGAGGGGTAATTCATGTTGCATATCGATTTCCATATAAATCGGGAGAATATAGGAATCTCCCAGACTACCGACCGCATCTGTGAATGCCTGCACTTTCGGTTGGACAATCTCCGGATATTGCTTGATGGCCAGATCACCGATTACTTTTTGATAGGAGTAAAACGTGAACCAGGCCACCGCAGAGAGGATGATGACGGTGGGCACGAAAGACCAGGCGACGATTTTGACCCGCAGGCTGTTCCACCAGTTTGCTTTCATCTTTACTCCAGGATCATCGTTCTGTAGGAAGCACATGAATCCTTCATTCACAAACGTGCTCTCAGCGGCCCCGGAAGTTGGCCATGACAAAGCGGACGATGATGCTTGGCGGTCGAACGAGATTGGTGGATGGGGAACGTCTGACGACGCTCACATTATGAGGCCGAAAGTTTTTCTTGTCAAACTACTAGCCACCGGACACTTTTTCAAAAATAGGGAAGCCAACGAAAGACAAAAGCTTCCGCATTCGTCAAATGCCGATCTATCATATCCAAACCAATACGGAAAATGCTCAAATCGCGGCGGTCTTTGCG